>ENA-OQKL01000151-OQKL01000151.1-human-gut-metagenome-genome-assembly--contig:-NODE-151-length-24013-cov-3.691702_pt1 | contig 24013 bp, 23 predicted proteins | sample MGYA00242779_ERZ504800 | MGnify/ENA primary metagenome ERZ504800 (study PRJEB26092, sample SAMD00036410) | human gut metagenome | host: Homo sapiens | study: EMG produced TPA metagenomics assembly of... | reverse complement strand
ATTTCCCGGAGATTGTGGAGCTGTTCGGCCAGCGGGTTGCCGAGCAAGCGCAGAAAACCCACATAGAACTCAATAAGCCCCGCATACAGGGCATAGACGACCGCCCCATTACAGCGGAGGGCTGCATCCCCATTTCCTATGAGGATGATCTGCACGGGAAAATCGTGGTGATAAAGCCGGAGGTGCTGCGCCGGGAATACCGCAGGGCCACTCGCCAGCTCAAGCTCTGTATGGGAGGCTTTGGGGCTTCCCCGCACAGCAGGGGGTCAGCCTGTTACTGCGTTGACCTTTATACTGGAAAAGAAAGCCGCTATGAGCGCATGGACGTGCTGGGAACGATACAGCCGGAGGACCTTCCCGGCTGGGCCAAGCATGGCCTTACTGCGATTCAGCAGGAACAGGCCAAAAAGAAAACCGCAAAGGAGCGTGAGCGATGATGGATTACAGAGAAAACGCCGGATATATCATTACGGATTCCTGTCATGTGGGCGACAGCGAATTTGTCTTGGGTGTTCATTTGACAGCGCCCCAGCAGTTTGTCACCTGGAAATGTAGTAACCGGACGGACTACGATTGGGGCCACTATTTCAGCGACCTGTTTTCCGCGCAGAAGGATTTGGTGGCGCGGGCGCAGGAGGAGGTGCAGTGCCTGGAGGAACAGCGGCAAAACACCATTGCGCCGGAGGCCCCGCCCTATTCCCCATGGGGCAAAGTCCAGGAGTGCGAAACGCTCTGCCCCGGCGTTTATTCCGTTTCTACCCCAGGGCATGGCGGCGTTATGGTGCGGCGGGAGCTGGCGGAAAAGGTATTCCGAAAAGAAGCGATGGGCTGCGGTTTTATAGCGAGCGGTTATCTTTGCTTTGAGGAAGATAATGACGCGCAGGTGGCTCTCCGGGAGCTGATGGATAAAAAGATGATCCAGGCTCCGGTGAACGGGCGCTTTGCCCCCGGTGCGTATGAGGCTGTTATCAATAGCAGCGTGCAAATTCACCACCCCGAATATTGGCAGGCAAGGGAAAAAGCCATATCGGAGCAAAAACGACAAGCGAAAAAGAAAGGACGTGAGCGATAATGGAACTGACAATTACCAGCATGACCCCGGCGGATCGCCTGTATGCGTACAACCAGAGCAGCCAGCTTGAAGGGCAAACCGGCTGTATCGGCCATCTGCGCGGGGATTTTGGCGCTGGAAAAGAGTTTTACACTTCCTGGTTCGACCATCGGAGGGAATACAAGACGGACGAGTTTAAGGCGGAGCTTGATGAGGTGGTCAACACTCTGCGGGAGAAGAATGGGCTGCTCTGTACCCGTGACAGCATGACCAGGTTTTGCTATCAGAACCCGGAGGCTGAGTTTGAGGGAAACTACTGCGCCGAGTATGGTTTTAAGGTGCAGACGCCGCAGCACACCTATATGCTCCGGTGCAATCCCAATTATGGAGACTACAACTTTTACCTCTACGCCTACGTTTCCCGATTCCTGGAACACCACATGGAAAAGGCCAAACAGGGTATCCGGTTTATCACGCCCGGCTACAAGGAGCTGTTCCGCATTCCCGACGGCGACCACATCCGCATTTTCACTGGCGGCGGAGAAACCCGCGACCGCACCTGCCGGGTCATCGACGAAACCCATTTTGAAACCAGCGGCGGGTATTCCAGCGCCCTGTATCATATCTGCGAATTTGCGGAGCGATTGGAGCAAACTCACGGGAGCGTGATCCCGCTGCGTTCTTCTCTGCCGGTGCAGTGTTTTAGTGTACTGCCCTCATCCGGGGAGCTGATTCTTCTGACCAGGGGCGAAAAAGGCTACAGCCCTTGCTATGATTTTTCAACTCCTGACGCTCAACAGAACCGAGAGTTTGCAGACGACCGCAATGTGAAGAATGGCGTTACCAAAGCACAGGAGGCCGCCATGCTTGCCGGCTCCATGCTTGGCTGGCAGACTCCCGCCGCCGATCCCAGAAACTATGACGAGCAGGGGCAGCCTATCAAGCCCAGGCAGAAAGACCGGGGTGAAGCCCGATGAAGGAGGAAAGACACGTTATCTGGAGCAATTATGGCCTGGACTATGAGGATTGGAGGGATGACCTGGAGGCGGACTACCCGGATTTATCCGAAGATGAGCGCATTTCCCTGATGTATGAGATCAATGGGGATTACCTGGATGATGAACGCGCCAACCTCAATGTGCAGCTCTCCCAACCGATTTTAGTCGTAGGCGACCTGGGCCTGTGGAATGGTCGGCGCATGGGATATAAGGAAATCCCCAGCGGCAACATCCGGGACTGCCTGTATTCCGACACGGATTACTCCACTTGGTATGTGGATCGACTGGGCGATCTGCGGTGCGACGCCATCCACCATGATGGCACGAACTTTTATCTTTACCGCGTTTACAAGGACAGCGCCAGCCCTTCTCAAATTGAACTGCTGAAAGAAAAACCTATATCGCGGCATTGCAACCCGCGCCGATATTACGAGAGTGACCCGCAGGCTGGGCGACGACATCGCCAAAGTCTACGGGTTTTCCATTCCCCGGCAGCGGCAGGCCGTCGCCATGGAAAGATGAGGTGATAAAAATGGCGTCTTTACCGCCCGTAAAACTGGATACGCATGAGGACTGGTTCAACTTGCTGATGACGGTTCTCCATCAGCAGGCGGAACAGAACCCCTATGAAGAATACCGGGAGATGGCTCAAAAGCTGATCGACCAGTTTATGCGCTATGGGAGGCCCTTTGTTGACAGTGACCATGCGCCCTGCGTGGCGCTTCGGATGTACCCGAAGGAGGCCGGAAATACCATCTGGCTGTTGCTGCTCTCCCTGTGCAATCAATATGACCCTGATAAGGATTACAGCGCAGAACTGAAAGCTGCGAAAAAAGAATAAGAAAAGGAGGGGCAACCGATGGCGATACGATATAAAGCCTTGACGGAGCTGTACCAGGAAACGCAGCGCAGCGTGACAGCTCCTGACCAGTGGCGGGCGTTTCTGGCTTCTGCCTGCCGCAACTACCGGCTTTCTTTCGATGAACAACTGCTTGTCTACGCCCAGCGCCCAGACGCCACCGCCGTCCTGGAGATCGAGCGATGGAACCGGCAATTTGGGCGCTGGGTAAACCGGGGCGCAAACGGCATTGCCGTTTTTGACGGTGAACACAATGGAAAACCCCGACTGAAATACTACTTTGATATTTCCGATACCCATGAGGCCCGGTTCCCCGCCCGTCCCCCTTTGGACGGTGCGGGAGGAATATGCGCCGGACATCATTGAAACGCTGGAAAACAGCTTTGGAGAGCTGGAGCGCAAGGAGGATTTGGGTGAAGCACTGCTCTCTGCGGCAAAGAACGCCGTGGAGGACAATATGCCCGACTACCTGGCAGAATTGAAAACCCTCACGGAAGGCAGCTTTCTGGAAGAACTGGATGAGCTGAACCTGGAAGTGGAATACCGCAGGGCGGTGCAAAACAGCATTGGATATATGCTGCTGGTGCGCTGCGGCCTTGACCCGTCTGAATATTTTGAGGACATGGATTTCCGGGATGTGACGGACTTTAACACCCCGCAGACGTTGAACGCTTTAGGCGTGGCCACCGGGGACATCTCCCAGATGTGCCTTTCCGCCATTTCCCGCACGGTTCTTGCCCTGCAAAGACAGCCCCAAAAAGAAAATCGCACATTTGAACCCCAGCAGAAAAACCAGTATGCTGTAACTGAACAGGAAAACACACAGCTGGAAAGGAGTTTTGAATATGACCGAGATCACTTACACCAGGCAGGGCGACTACAATCTGCCGAACCTTCTGCCGCCCCAGGAGGAGCCGGTTCCCCATGGGAAATACGCATTGCTTCGGAAGAAATTCCTCAAGGAGCACCGCAGGGTGACGTACACCAACCTGCTGACCAGCGGCAAGCTGAACAGCCATCTGGCGGAGATCCAGCAGACCGCCCAGCGCCGGATGGAGCAGATCGTGGCGCAGATGGCCAAGAACCAGGGCGTGACAGAGGAACTGAAAGCCAGCGACCAGATGAAGTGGGTGCAGATGATGAGCAACCTGCAGAACGCGGCGGAGGAAACGGTGCTGGCGGAGCTGATTTACAGCTAATTGATGAACCGGAAGAAAGCGCAGGTGGCGAACAGCTCCCTGCGCTTTTGGATGAAAAGCAGATCATGGCCATCATCGCCAACAAAGATGATGACCTGAAATATAAGAAAAATCAGATCGAGCTTTTCTTTTCGGTTCACAGCGACGTTCAGGAACGGGCCGACTACCTGAAATCCGCTTATCAGGACCGGTACACTGAGATCATCGCTGACGGGCAGCGCCTGGGATATAAGCCCCAGGAGAATGGCCTGCTCATGTGGGAAGGCTCTTACCCATCCCGCACCAGGGAATCTGTATTTTCCTGGGAAGTGGTGGCAGGCTGGACCGCCCAGCTTATTGACAAAAAAAGAATACTTCATTCAGACGGACATCCCGCAGCTCCCTACCCAAGAGAGCCAGCAGATGTCCCTTTTTGATTTTGCGGCGTTTCAGCAGCCAACCCAGGCCGAGGGTACGGCCAAACCATCCATTTTCCCTCACCCGGCTCTGCCTCAGCAGGTAATCGACGAGGCGCTGTGCATTGGTGCTAACGACCAGAACAGCCGCCTCATCATCTGCGCCTATTTCAAAAAGGATAAGCCGGACAATGCCAGGTTCCTGGCAGAGCACTATGGAGAGAACGGCGCTGGCTTTTATCTGGATGGCCGACAGTATGCCATCTGGTACAACGCCGAGGGAATCCGCATTGCCCAGGGCGAAAGCGCCCAGCGTTCCAGCGCCACCCTCATCCCCTGGGAACAGGCGGCGGCCCGTATCCGGGAACTGCTGGACTTGGGCCGATATATGCCCCAGAGCGAGCTTGACCGGGTGGATGAGTATGAGCGCCAGCAACGGGCCGCGCAGCTATGGTATCTCCGGCAGGATTTTGCAGAAGGCACTGCCGACGCGGGCTATCTTCCCACGGTGAATACCATTTACGGTAAAAATCATGGGTTTCCAGAGGAAAGCGCCGCCATAAGCGATTTGTTAGGCCATCCGGAGGGGCTGCAGAACCTGCGGGATGAGCTGGAGCAGTTTGTCCAGGCATACAGAGAGAACCGGGAACTGCTGCGATTCCATTTCCACCGTCCGCAAAAATTGCTGGAGCAGCTTTCCGACCTGCAGCGGGAACCGCTGCACTTTACCGCCGCCGAAGGGTACGCCCCCCAGCGGCGTTTTTTCATCTCCGGGGACGAGATCGACAACCTTCTCCGGGGTGGAAAACGCAGCACCGATTACCGGCTGGCCGTGTATTCTTTCTATCGCAACCACACAGAGCGCAAGGAACGGGAGAATTTCTTAAAGCACTACCACGGCGAGTACAGCGGCCATTCCAGTGGGAATGACGATGTGACCTACCAGCTCAGTAAAGGCGTTTCTTTCAGCCACGGCAGTATCACCGCCCCCTACGCCAAGGTGGAGCTGAAATGGAACGCCGTGGAAAAGCGCGTCAGCGCCATGATCGCCCAGGGGCGGTTCCTCACCGATGAGGACCGCGCCGCCATGCCGCAGTATGAGAAGCACCAGCTTGCCCGGAATATCCGCACTTTCTTTGAAAACGTACCCCAGGAGCAGCCCCACCCCTATCCCTTTGGCTTTGACTATTGGGACGCGGTGAAGCTCATCGAGCCGCAGCTTGACGACCCGGCCCGTGTGGAAGAAATCTATCAGATGATGGTCCCCATTTGGGAGGCCACCCCGCAGGATGACAGGATGTACGCCCTGCGCCAGCAGGCGTTTGAAAACCTCACTGCCTTCCGGCAGGGAACCTTCACGCTCTTTGCAGAGCACAAGGAGCCTGTGGTTCCCACCATGCCGCAAGCCAAAGCCTACGACCTGGGCTACGGCTATTTGGGAAACGGCGTCACGGTGTGGAACCGGCTGGAGGAGGAACACGGTGACTACAAAACGGTTGCCCACATCGCCCCAGACCGCACGGTGACCTTCTACGAGGAGGAAATGCCCCAGGCAGTGCGGGAGGAAATCCAGCGGATTGCTGACACTTCGGAAATGACCATTTCCGCCACCCAGGACGCGCCGGTGTTCACCGTGCCGCCCAGGGCGCAGGAACCACCCCAAAAAGAAGAACCGGTAGACCCCTACCCGAAGCTGGCCGCCCAGGTGCTGCGTTTTGTGGGAGAGTTTGATGGTTCCCGCATGGGTTATGGTGAGGATGACGCCCAGGCGGTGGAAAATATCGCCCGGCAGCTCCATGACCCCGTTCAGAGAGAGGAAATCCGCAGACTGCTTCAATCCTTCCTGGACCATGCGGACCTGGAAGAAGAAATCGCGGTGGACATCACCCTCTGTATGGAGCAGATCGCGGAGCTGCCCCCGGCCCTTACCCCGGAACAGGCGCAGATAGAAGAAATCGCCGGTTATCTGGAGGAGGCCGGATATGCGGTATCCAGCGAACTGGTCGAAGAAGGTTTGATGGATTACCGTGCCCATGGCGGCAAAGGTAACAGCCAGGATGTTGCCGACTTCATTGAGCGCGAGTTTTTGTCCGAGGAGCCGGAACCTGCTTCACTGGAGATTGCCAAAGAATTTATCAACGATTTCTGCGAGGCCGAGTATGGCAGTCCAGCCGATTTCAGTGATCTGGAAAAGGTGGGCATTGCCTACACCACTGTTACGGATGAGGAAATTCCCATCCAGGTCAATGCCGACTTGGTCCATTACCGCATTGAGCGTTATCTGGACGGGCAGTTTTTGGAGCGCAGGCAGTATGAGAGCCTGGATGAACTCATCCAAAATGAGCTGGCCGAACTGGACTTTGACCAACTCACCTCTGTGGACCAGGACTATTTCAATGGAAAATACCCTCCCGACATAGAGCCATACATCTTCTGCGAGTGGAGCGAAAGCCCCGTGTTTGAAGATGGAAAACGCTACGGTATCCGTGAATTTGACACCCTGATGAAACAGGCGGATGAGGAGCAGGTGGCCGGTGCAAAGGCTGCTCTTGAAAAATACGGCACTTGGCAGGTGTGGTACGAATCCGATGACCCAGAAAATGCTCGGTTCCTGGGGTATGACAAGGTGAAATTTACCGTGGTCATGCCAGATGGCACCACCTACACCGAGCGCCAGGATATTGGGGACGGTGACGGGGGCGTTCTGGACTTCCTCGCACAATATCCCAAGTACCAAGACATCCTTCCCTTGTTGCAGCAAAGTACACCACCACAAAATGATTATATGCTTTTAAGCCGCCTGAAAGCCGACTGCGACTATTTCTTGGGCGCTGGCGGGCGGGCAGAAAAGCACCTGTGGGCTGGGAACGTGCGAGAGCAAATCGCCAAAATGCGGGAACTCTATGACGCCCTGCCGGAAAAACCGGAATGGCTCACCATGGAGGACATCGACCGCTATGCCCAGCGCATGGAGCCGCCTTACGAAGTGGTGGTGTACCACCACTTTGAAAATGGCTTTGATGAACGGCTGGATTACCAAACGCTGGCGGAGGCCGAACAAGCTGCGCAGAAATATGTGGCCGGCACTATGGAGGGCGAGGATGGCTTTGCCTATGATGGCGCGGGTATCTATGACCTTCAGGAGAACAGATGGCTGCGGGTTTACGGGAACTTCCCTGATGAACGAGCCATTGAGCAGGCAAAACAAGCCCCTGCCGCAGAGGAACCGTCAGCCAGCCCAGAGCAGGCCGATTTACAGCCTAAAAAAGAAGAAGCACTCCCACTGCCGCCGAAGCACCCCCGCCGTGAGCGCATTACTTTCACAACCCTGCACCCGGAGGTCCCCAGGGATCAGCGCCATGATTTCCACATCACCGATGACGCCCTGGGCCACGGCACCCCCAGCGAGAAATACGCGGCCAATGCTGCCGCCATCCGCACCTTGAAGCAGATCGAAGCTGAGGAACGGCTGGCCACGCCCGAAGAACAGGAAATCCTGTCCCGCTATGTGGGCTGGGGCGGCCTTGCAAACTGCTTTGAACAAACCAGCCCCCATTATGAGGAACTGAAATCTCTGCTGGATTCGGAGGAATACGCAGCGGCCAGGGCCAGCTCCCTCACCGCCTTTTACACGCCGCCTGTGGTCATCCGGGGAATCTATAAGGCCCTCGCTCAGATGGGCTTTACCCAAGGGAACATTTTGGAGCCATCCTGCGGCACCGGTAATTTCCTTGGCTTGCTCCCCACAGATTTGGCGGGCAGCAAAGCCTATGGCGTAGAGCTGGATTCCATTTCCGGGCGGATTGCGGGCCAGCTTTACCAGAATGCCAACATTTCCGTAAACGGCTTTGAAACTGTGCAAATGCCCGACAGCTTTTTTGATGTAGCCGTGGGCAACGTCCCCTTTGGGGATTTCAAAGTGCTGGATAAACGGTACGACAAGCACCACTGGCTGATCCACGACTATTTCTTCGGCAAGACGCTGGACAAGGTGCGGCTCGGCGGTATTGTGGCGTTCATTACCAGCAAAGGCACTCTGGACAAGGAAAACTCCAGCGTCCGAAAGTACCTGGCACAGCGCGCCGATCTCATTGGGGCCATCCGCCTGCCGGATAACACCTTCAAGCGGAACGCCGGAACGGAAGTGACCAGCGACATCATTTTCCTGCAAAAGCGCGACCACATCACCGATTTAGACCAGGATTGGGTGCATTTGGACACCGATGAAAACGGAATCCGCATGAACCGCTATTTCGTGCAGCACCCGGAGATGATTTTGGGCGACATGGTGATGGAATACCACACGGTTCGGGCCGGACAGCGCCTGCAAAGCCCGCGAGGGGGAAGATTTATCCGAGCAGCTTGCCAATGCCATCCAGTTTTTGCAGGCGGAAATCAAGCCCTATGAGCTGGAGGAGCTGGACGAGGAGGAAGATCGCTCCATCCCTGCCGACCCCACAGTGAAGAATTTCAGCTACACGATTGCAGATGGGCAAGTATACTACCGAGAAAACAGTCTCATGCACCCGGTGGAAGTCTCCGTCACGGCGGAAAACCGTATCCGTGGCATGATCGAGCTGCGGGAATGTACCCGCAGGCTTATTGAGTACCAGACCGAAGGCTACCCGGATGAGGATATTGCAGCCGAGCAGCAAAAGCTCAACGCCCTTTACGACAGCTTCACCGCCAAGTATGGGCTGCTGAACAGTCGCGGCAACAAGCTGGCCTTTTCGGAGGACTCCAGCTACTGCCTCTTGTGCTCTCTGGAGGTGCTGGATGAGCAGGGCAACCTAAAAAGAAAAGCCGATATGTTCACCCGGCGCACCATCCGGCCCCATGTGGCTGTCACCAGTGTGGATACAGCCAGTGAAGCGTTGGCGGTGTCCATTTCGGAAAAAGCCCGTGTGGATATGGACTATATGGCAGAGCTGTCGGGTAAATCCCCGGAGGAACTGGAAAAAGAGCTTGCCGGGGTGATCTACCGGGATATTCGCTGTGCGGAGAACCCGGAGGACATCCTGCCTTCTTTGGCGGATTTGAGCCGCTATCCTCTTGTCACGGCGGATGAGTACCTTTCCGGGAAAGTGCGCCAAAAGCTGCGGATGGCAAAAGCATTCCTGGAAGTGGCCCCTGACAATCAGAAGGAAACCGCCCGCAGAAATGTGGAGGCCCTGGAAGCCGTTCAGCCCCAGGATTTGGGCGCTGGAGAAATTGGCGTGCGCATTGGCGCGAACTGGGTGCCCATCGAGGTGTACCAGCAATTCATGGTGGAGCTGCTCACCCCCAATTACTATGTGCGGGATCGTATTAAAATCCTGCGCTCCGAAGCCACCGGCCAATGGAGCATCCGGGAGAAAAACGCCGACCGCAGCACTGTGAAAGCCATTACCACCTACGGCACCAAGCGGATGAGCGCCTACCACATCTTGGAGCAGACCCTAAATCAAAGGGATGTGCGGGTATTTGACTATATTGAGGACGAGAACGGCAAGAAAAAGCCTGTCCTCAACAAAAAGAAACCGCGATTGCCCAGGACCGGCAGGAACTCATCAAGCAGAAGTTTGCCGAGTGGATCTGGAAAGACATCGACCGCCGGGAACTGCTGTGCCGTGTTTACAACGAAACCTTCAACGGCGTCCGCCCCCGTGAGTATGATGGGCGGCACATCCGGTTTGAGGGCATGAACCCGGAAATTTCCCTACGGCCTCATCAGATCAACGCGATTGCCCATATCCTTTACGGCGGGAATACCCTGCTGGCCCACGAGGTGGGGGCGGGCAAGACCTACGAGATGGTGGCCGCTGCCATGGAGATGAAGCGTTTGGGCCTTTGCACCAAGTCGCTGATCGTGGTGCCAAACCACATCACCGAGCAGTGGGCGGCGGAATGGCTCCAGCTCTATCCCAGCGCCAACATTTTAGTTGCCACGAAGAAAGATTTTGAAACCCAGAACCGCAAGAAGTTTTGCAGCCGCATTGCCACCGGGGACTACGACGCCATCATCATCGGCCACAGCCAGTTTGAAAAAATCCCCATGAGCCTGGAGCGCCAGCAGGCCATTTTGGAGCGCCAGATTGAAGAAATCCTGGAAGGAATCGAGCAGGCCAAGGCACAGAAGGCGGAACGCTACACGGTCAAGCAGATGGAGCGTACCCGGAAATCGCTGGAGACAAGGCTGGCCAAGCTCAACGACCAGAGCCGCAAGGATGACACCGTCACCTTTGAGCAGCTCGGCGTGGACAGGCTCTTTATTGATGAGAGCCATTATTTTAAGAATCTCTTTTTGATGACGAAAATGCGAAACGTGGGCGGCATTGCCCAGACCGAAGCCCAGAAATCCAGCGACCTGTTCATGAAAACGCAGTATCTGGACGAGTTGACCGGCGGGCGCGGCGTGATTTTTGCCACCGGCACCCCTATCTCCAACTCCATGGTAGAGCTTTACACCATCCAGAGGTATTTGCAGTACAGGCTCCTGCAGGAGATGGGCCTTGTCCATTTCGATGACTGGGCGGGGAGCTTCGGAGAAACGGTTACAGCCATCGAGTTATCGCCGGAGGGCTATACTTTAATAGGACGATAAAATTAACTGTCCTAAATTGAAAATACATAAGGAAGGAGGTTAAGAGAATGTCAAGGACTTCAAAGATTACAGCACTTTATGAGAGATTATCAAGAGATGATGACCTGAATGGCGAGAGTAATTCCATTACCAATCAGAAAAAATACCTCGAAGATTATGCCCGTAGAAATGGCTTTGAGAACATCCGCCATTTTACTGACGATGGTTTTTCGGGTGTAAATTTCAATCGCCCAGGCTTTCAGTCTTTGATAAAAGAAGTTGAAGCAGGCAATGTCGGAACATTGATTGTTAAGGATATGAGCCGATTAGGGCGAAACTATCTGCAAGTCGGATTTTATACGGAAATTCTGTTTCCGCAGAAAGATGTCCGTTTTCTTGCAATCAACAACAGCATTGACAGCAACAATGCTTCGGATAATGATTTTGCTCCGTTTTTGAATATTATGAACGAATTTTATGCCAAAGACACGAGCAATAAAATCAAGGCTGTATTTGATGCCCGAATGAAAGACGGAAAGCGTTGTAGCGGTTCAATCCCTTATGGATATAACCGATTGCCGAGCGATAAGCAGACGCTTGTTGTTGACCCTGTGGCTTCTGAGGTGGTAAAGCGTATCTTTCTGCTTGCCAATGAGGGCAAAAGTCCACGAGCCATAGCGGAAATACTGACCGAAGAAAAGGTTTTAATTCCTGCCGCATATGCAAAGGAATATCACCCAGAACAGTACAACGGGATTAAGTTTGCAGACCCTTATATTTGGGGCATATCTGCCATTAGAACGATTTTAAGCAGGCAGGAATATCTTGGACATACTGTTTTGAGAAAGTCGGTCAGCACCAATTTTAAATTGCATAAGAGAAAGACTACCGATGAAGATGAGCAGTATGTGTTTTATAACACCCACGAGCCTATCATATCGCAGGAACTTTGGGACAGCGTTCAGAAGCGAAAGAAACGAGTGAACAGAGCTGCGGCAAGAGGTACACATACCAACCGATTAAGCGGTTATCTGTACTGTGCCGACTGTGGCAGGAGAATGACTTTGCAAACGCATTATAGCAAGAAAGACGGTTCTGTTCAGTATTCTTACCGTTGCGGCGGGTATGCAAGCAGGGTTAATTCCTGTACTTCCCATACGATTAGTGCTGATAATGTTGAAGCCTTGATATTATCGGCAGTTAAACGCTTTTCAAGATTTGTTCTGAATGATGAAAAAGCCTTTGCTTTGGAACTGCAATCCCTTTGGAAAGATAAGCAAGAGGAAAAGCCGAAGCACAATCAATCGGAGTTGAAACGCTGTCAGAAACGCTATGACGAACTCTCTACGCTCATTCGTGGCTTGTATGAAAATCTTATATCGGGATTGCTACCCGAAAGACAATACAAGCAACTGATGAAGCAGTATGACGATGAACAGGCTGAATTGGAAGCGAAAATGGAAACGATGAAAAAGGAACTTTCTGAAGAAAAAGACAGCACTATGGATATTCAGCATTTTATATCGCTGATACGCAAGTACAAAAATCCTACGGAAGTTTCTGATTTGATGTTTACCGAACTCATTGACAAGATTGTGGTGTATGAAGCCGAGGGTGTGGGAAAAGCAAAGACACAAAAGGTTGATATTTACTTCAATTATGTCGGACAGGTCGATATTGCCTACACCGAGGAAGAACTTGCCGAGATAAAAGAGCATGAAGAACAGGAAGAAAAGAAGCGATTGGAGAAACAGCGTCAGCGTGAAAAAGCCTATCGAGAGAAGCGAAAGGCAAAAAAACTTGCTGAAAACGGTGGCGAAATCGTCAAAACAAAGGTATGTCCTCATTGTGGGAAAGAGTTTACCCCTACAAGCAACCGACAGATTTTCTGTTCAAAGGATTGCTGCTATCAGGCAAGGCAGGATAAGACAAAAGCCGATAGAGAAGCGGAAAAAGGAAGTCATTATTATCGTCAGCGTGTATGTGCTGTGTGTGGCAGTACTTACTGGCCTACACACAGTCAGCAGAAATTCTGTTCCGAGGAATGTAAAAAGGTAAATCACAATAAGAAAACCTTGGAGTTTTACTACAAGAAGCAAAAGGAGAAAGAACTATGCAAAGATTTATTACAGACGAAAGAACAGGTATCCGATACGAACTCATCGGAGATTACTATTATCCCTGCCTGACAGTAGAGAAAAGTCCTCCCCTTTCAAAATATGGTCGATTGCGGCAACGATATTTGAGGGAACATAAGCGTGTGCTATATTTTAATCTGCTGACAAGCGGAAAGTTATATGAACACCTTGCCGAAATTGATACTTCGGCTCGTGATATGGCGGAATATCTGATAAAGGAAATGGCAAAGAAGCAGGGTGTAACGGAAGAACTGAAAGCAACGGATATGATGAGATGGATAGGATTGATGAATAACATTCGAACCTGTGCCGATGAGATTGTATTGAATGATATTGTGTATTCCTAACGGATACCAACCGAAGAAGAACTGCTGTCAAACCGATGGCAGTTTTTCTTTTTCGGCAAGTATTCAAGAAGTCATTAAGTCGTGAGTATAATCGAAGTGGTAGAAAAATTCGTAAAGATGTGGTACAATACTTTTGCTTGTGAGCGACAAATCGAAATTTGAGGAGATAGACTAGTGAGAACATACGAGAATAAAGATGAACTTAAAAACGAGATAAATAAAAGTTTTGCAAAGTACATTGTAGAATTCGATGTTATTCCAGAATCATTAAAAGATAAGAGAGTTGAGGAAGTTGACAGAACTCCGGCAGAAAATCTTGCCTACCAGGTTGGATGGACAACGCTCGTCCTTAAATGGGAAGCAGATGAAAGCAAAGGTCTTCATGTCAAAACTCCTTCCGATGATTTTAAGTGGAATCAGCTTGGTGAATTATATCAATGGTTCACAGATACATATGCTCATCTGTCGTTGCAGGAGCTTAAAGACATGCTGAATGAGAATATTAATTCGATTTATGAAATGATTGACTCATTAAGTGACGAAGAATTATTCGAGCCACATATGAGAAAGTGGGCCGATGAAGCAACCAAAACAGCAGTCTGGGAAGTATACAAGTTCATACATGTTAACACAGTTGCTCCGTTCGGAACCTTTAGAACTAAGATTAGAAAATGGAAAAGAATAGCACTATAAATTCCAGTTTGCCAGTATCTTAGACAGAATATGAACAACGAAAAACATCGTAGCAATACGGTGTTTTTTTGTTACCTAAAACCAACAAATTCATACATAACCACAGGTTAGTACAAATACCTTGTGTGATTTTTTGAAAGGCTTAGAACGGGGATTTTCTCCGATTTTCGCCCCTAAAAGATACACAAAAAGGTTTCAAGTATCTTTCCTGTGGTTTTTTTATTTTCAAACGGAAAGGTGGATTGATATGCCAAGAATGAGCAAGAAACGGAAACAAGAATGGGCATTGTTTCTGAATGACCGTAATCGCATTACCTACAACGAACTTTGCAGAAAATGCAGGAATGACTGTAAGCAGAGTTTCCGCTGTATCGTGGTGCTTTGCCCGAAATATTTATCGAAAAGGAGAACAAATAAAAATGATTGAAAATGAAATGACTGTCAGCGTACCTCTTGAAGTTGTCAAGGCAAGCGAAATCGAGCCGAAAGAAGTGAAATGGCTGTGGTATCCGTATATTCCGTTTGGCAAGGTTACGCTGTTGCAGGGCGATCCGGGCGATGGAAAAAGCAAGCTAATGCTTTCCGTTGCCGCCCTGCTCTCAAAGGGCGAACCTCTGCCCTTTACCGAAACGGAAGAAAACGAGCCTGTGACTATCATCTATCAGACAACGGAAGATGACGCAGACGATACGGTAGTACCTCGCTTTAACTCTGCCGGTGGCAACGGAGAGAACCTTATCTTCATCAGGGAAGATGAAAAGTCTTTATCCTTTGGGGATAACCGTATTCGTGAAGCGATTGAGATGTACCACGCAAAACTTTTAATTCTTGACCCGATGAGTTCCTATATCGGAGAAATCTGTTCGATGAACAATGCCAACGAAACACGAGCCGAGTTTAATCATCTGATAGCGGTTGCGAAAGATACTGGCTGTGCGATTGTGATTATCGCTCATATGAACAAGATGAAAGACACCAACCCCCTTTACCGTACCAATGGTTCGATTGACATTGCGGGTGCTGCAAGAAGTATTCTTGCAATCACACGCACACCGAACAAGGAAGTACCTGCGGAAAGATATTTGGTGCAGGTAAAATCCAACCTTGCCCCGACAGGCTCTGCCATTCTGTTTGAAGTATCTGAGAAAGGTGTGGACTTCATTTCCGAAATGGAAATGACAGCAGAAGAAGCGTTCCAGTCCCTTGCCCCGAAAATTGGCAGACCCAACGATAAGGAAGTCAAGGCGAAAGCATTTCTGATGGAAATGCTGAAAGACGGAGAAATGCTTTCTTCAGATTGTGAAGAAAAACTTGAAGCCGCAGGGTTCAAGAAATCGACCATCAAAAAGGCAAAGAAGAACACAGGAGTTATTTCCCGAAAGAAAGGTTTTCTGTGGTACTGGTCTTTGCCAATGGGCGATATACCGAGAGAATAAAAACGGACTGTCTGCTGATGGGACAGTCTGATTTTATGATTGAGGTATCAAAGGAGGTCAAGGGGGAACACCCTTGCCCACGACATCTTTGCAGACGAAGTCTGAAAGTGTCATAGTGGGTTACACACATTCAAAGAATGTTGTGTAACGGCTTCGCCCTGCCGAGAAAGGAGAACGAAAATGGCTAAAAACAACAAAGCGGATATGAGTTGTGCAAGGGTTAAAAAGTACACCGCTTCCGATGTCAGCAAAGCAGAAAGACACAACGAGCGCAAAAATGAAACCTATGAAAATATGAATGTCATTGAGGAACGCATACCATTTAATGTGCATTTCAAAACACCGACTGCCCCGACTTATATGGAACAATTAAAGCAGATGGAAACTGACGGTTTGGTGTCGCTTCGTGGGTTGAGGAAAGACGCAACGATCTTCAATGAAATTGTGATTGATGTGAACACGATGTACTTCGAGCGTAACGGCGGCTACGAATACGCAAAGCAGTTTTATGAAGAAGCGTTCCATTTCATCGAAGAAAAATTCGGTGCTGAAAATGTAATATCGGCAGTAATGCACGCTGATGAAATCAATATAGCGGCAACCGAGGAACTTGGGAAAGAGGTGTACCACTATCATCTTCACGCTATGGTTCTGCCTGTGGTGGAGAAAGAAATCCTATGGAGCAAGCGTTGCAAAGATGAAAAACTGCGAGGAACGGTTAAGGAAGTTGTTCATCAAATCAGCCATTCAAAGAAATGGAAATCGGATATTCCGCTGACCGACGAAAAAGGCAATCCGCTTCTCAGAAAGAACGGAAAACCGATGTTCCGAGCTTCATACAGTATTCTGCAAGATGAATTGTTTAACCATATGACGGAGCAAGGCTTCAAAGGCTTTCAGCGTGGCGAATACGGAAGTACAGCAGAACACCTGACTTCCCTGCAATATCAAATCAAGCAGGACAAGGAACGCTTGGAGAAGTTGCAGAAGCGTATTCAGCGTGAACAGATAAAATATGAGCCTGCCCGTAATGTTTCCAAAACCTATAACGAGATTGACCGTATGGGGCAGAAAACAATCACAGGTAAAATGGCAATCTCCAAAGAGGATTATTCTGAGCTTACTGCCCTTGCCAAAGAGGGCATTACAAGTCGTGCGGAAATTAGCGAATTAGAACAGAGTGCCAACTATTACCGACAGAAATATTTTGACTGTGCAAACGCGCTCGAAAGAATGAAAACTAAATACAACGAACTGAAAGAAAAGTGCAGACCTTTTCTTCAAGCGTTGGAGCATTTCCCCGAAGTTGCTAAACTTTTTACCGAAAAAGTGAAGCAACTTTTTTCTTTTAAGGAAGCACAGGAACGAGCCGAAAAAGAAGCAAGGGAAAAAGAACGACAGGAGCGTATCAAGGCTCGAAGAAACAAGCGTGGTATGGAAAGATAACCATTTCCATTATACTCACGACTTAATGACTTCTTGATATATTGAAAATCTGCGGTTACTGGGTGCTCTAATGTGAATGCCCAGCAATCAAATTTTATGAAAGAGAGGAACTGACTATATGAAAGAACAGAAATATTCTTATTCACAGCGAATTGGAAAGACAACATTCATCGTAAATGTAAAGCAGTCCGAAAGTGCCAAAAAGCCTTTGAATACGGTGTTTCAAGACATCTGCAAGCACGAGGTTTTGGGCGATTTCTTTACGGACAAATCATTTAATTTAGAAAATCCACAAAAAGTATCTTGACAAACTCGACCCCGAGGGCACCGGCTACCGAGCCAAAACCCGGTTTGCCAAGTTTTATAACCTGCCGGAGCTGATGGCTGCTTTCAAGGAGGTTGCCGACATCCAAACAGCGGATATGCTTTGTCTGCCTGTTCCCAAGGCAAACTTCCACACGGAAGTGATCCAGCCCTCGGAGCTTCAGAAAGAGATGATAAGGGGGCTGGCGGAACGGGCAGAGAAAATCCGTGCCGGTGGGGTTGACCCCCATGTGGACAATATGCTCCGCATTACCAATGACGGGCGGAAATTGGCGCTGGATATGCGGCTCATCAACCCTCTCGCTGCCGACGACCCCAATGGCAAGGTGGCTGTCTGCGCCCGGAATGTGTTCCGCATCTGGGAACAGACTAAAGAAAAACGCTCTGCCCAGCTTGTATTCTGCGACCTGTCCACACCTACTACCGATGGCTCTTTCAGTGTTTATGACGACCTAAAAAAGAAACTGATGGACGCCGGTATCCCGGAAGAAGAAATCGCCTTTATCCACACGGCAGACAGCGAAGCCAAAAAGAAGGAGCTGTTTTCCAAGGTGCGCGCCGGGCAGGTGCGGGTGCTGCTGGGTTCCACGGCCAAAATGGGCGCAGGCACTAACGTCCAGGATAAGCTCATTGCCCTGCATGACCTGGACTGCCCCTGGCGGCCTTCCGACCTTCAGCAGCGGCTGGGGCGTATCGTCCGCCAGGGCAATGAAAATGAGGAGGTGGAAATCTATCGGTATGTAACGGAAGGCACTTTTGACGCTTACCTCTACCAGCTTGTGGAGAACAAGCAGAAGTTCATCGCCCAGATCATGACCAGCAAGGCCCCCGTCCGTGTGGCGGATGATGTAGATGAAACTGCCCTCAGCTATTCGGAAATCAAGGCATTGGCCACCGGCAACCCACTTATTATCGAGAAGTGCAACCTGGATATGGAGGTGGCGCGGCTCAATATGCTGAAAGCCAGCCACTTGAACCAGGTGTACGCTCTGGAGGAACTGGTGTATCGGAAATACCCGGAGGAAATCACCCAGCTCACGGAACGGATCGCGGGCTATGAGCAGGATGTGGCGCTGGCGGCGGCCCACCCCAAGGCCCAGGAGGGCTTCTGCGGCATGGAGGTGGATGGCAGGCACTACACCGAAAAAGAGGGCGCCGGCAAGGCTATCATTGATGTTTGCACCCGTATGACAGGTTCCGACGCTGTTCTTTTGGGGCAGTACCGGGGCTTTTCCATGGTGCTGGCTTATGATGGCAGGAGCAACGAGTATCGGATCACGCTCAAAGGCACTCTTTCCCATACGGTGACGCTGGGGGCGGATGTGTTCGGCAATATCACCCGCCTGGACAACGCTCTGGAAAACCTTGCAGGCAGCCTGCAGGCCGAGCAGAACAGCCTGGAGGAAACCAAGGCCCAGCTTGAAAACGCCCGCACGGAATTGGCTACACCTTTTGCCCGCGAGGAGGAGCTGGCGGAGAAAACAGCCCGTTTGAAAGAGCTGAATATTCTGCTCAACATGGATGAGAAGGACAAAACATTGATGGACGATACCCCAGACGAGGGCGAGGATGTGCCTGCCCGGAGGGTTGCGGAGCTGGCACGGTAAAGGAGGATACGATGACCAACGAAGAATTAAATACCAGGCTCTATGAGAAAATGTTTGCGGAACAGGAGCAGTTCCGGGATTGGCTGCTCTCCCAACCGCCGGCTGAGATTTTGAACCATGCCTATGAGTACACGGTGCGGGAGGACATCCTGATGTCTCTTGAATACCACGATCTGGAGGATAGTCAGGCCAGGGCGCTGCTGAAATCTGACAAGCCCTTGAAGCAGATTTTTGAGAGGTGGGAGAACCAGGAAACCTCTTATATGGATACGGTATGGGATACTGTCCAGGAACAGGCCAGGGCCGCCGAAGCCAAACAGAAAGCCAAAGCGCAGAAAGAAAGGTGATTGCACATTTGCCATTGCGCTGCGGGGCAGGTATAGTATAATAAAAATCGTGATAAGGGGTGATGATAGATGGACGATGATAGATGGACGATAGCTACTGCCTGCTCCCGGAGCGCATTTCCGAGCAGTTTTCTGAAATCGACAGCGACATCGTGATGGATTTGGCGGCTGCCAGCCCGGAATATACCGAGTTGAAGGCCCAGATGGAGGAACTGAAACGCCAAAATCTTGTGATTGGCGCTCTGCTGGAGGGCAAGGGAGAACTTTCTTTTACCGCTGAGGAGCATGAAGCCTTGAAAGAATTTATCCGGCTGTATATGCGGGCCGATAATATGGAACGGGAACACATCTACTTCCGGGGCCATGCAGACGGATTTGCCTATCTGAAGAAAATCGGCGCTTTCAAAACTGAATAGTTTTTTGGGCGGCATGGAAAAATCCATGCCGCTTTTACATATCCAAATTCATTCGCACCCCCAAAAAGGTCTTGAACAAAACAAGTTTTTACGGATTAGGAGTAAAAACTATTGAAATTCTTGGAGTTTTTGGATATGGCTTAAAGCTGCCGCCCAAAACTGCACATTCCCCATTCATATCTGCATATAAATCGCAAAAGTATATGCAGAAAGTCGATTGGAGCAATCCAGTCGGCTTTTTCCATATCTGAAAAGAGTACAGCCCCTTTTACATAGTCAGCTACCCCACATGGGGCGGCTAATCTATGGCTATGTGAAGGGGGCTGTATTTTTTTATGCCTTTTTACGATTCAGAAGCCATCGAACGGGCAAGGCAGGTGGACCTGCTCACCTACCTGCAAACCTGCGAACCCCAGGAGCTGGTCCATGTGTCCGGCAACGTCTACTGTACCAAGACCCATGACAGCCTGCGGATTTCCAACGGCAAATGGTGCTGGTTTTCCCGCGGGATTGGCGGTTACAGTGCGCTGGACTATCTCATCAAGGTCAACGGCTATTCCTTTTTGGAGGCCATGGAAACTATCTCCGGAAGGGCTGCCATCCCGCCGCCTTCCTTTGTGCCAGCGCCGAAGGAGGAAAAGCCCAAGCACCTGCTTCTGCCCCAGGCCGCCCCGGATAATCGGGCGATGATGGCCTATCTCAAAGGCCGGGGCATTGACCAGGAGATTTTGGACTACTGCGTTCAGACCGGGCGGATTTATGAGAGCCGGAACAAGGGCCACAGCAACGTGGTTTTTGTGGGCTTCGACAAGGATGGCAAGGCGCGGTTCGGCTGCCTGCGGGGAATCAGTGAAGCCCGGTTCCACGGGGATTTAAGCGGCAGTGATAAGCACTTTTCCTTCGCCCTGCCCGCTTGCGTGGAAAATCCGGCAGTCCATCTGTGCGAGTGCGCCATTGATGTGATGTCCTATGCCACTCTCTGCAAGCTGGACGGGATTGACTGGCGGCGGCACAATCTGCTGTCCCTGGCCGGGGTGTACCAGCCGAAGAAAAAGATGGAGGAAAGCAAGCTGCCGGTGGCCCTCACCCGATTTTTGGATGACCACCCCCATGTGAAAACCGTCTATCTCCATTTGGACAATGACACGGCTGGCCGGCTGGCGGCCAAGGCAATCATGGCTGTCATGCCGGAGGGCTACCGTGTGGAGAACAAACCGCCGCCCCGTGGAAAGGATGTGAATGATTTTCTGTGCCACCGGCTGGGGATTCCCATTCGGGGCAGCCACAGCAAAGAGCCGGAGCGGTGAGTTGCCAGTTTTGCAGCTTCGACAGATTCTCCCTCTTGCAAATTGTTATCATATATGTTAACATTAAAGCAGTGAGGTGAGAGTATGGATGAACTGCGCAAACGGCAGAAAATCATATCCCAGCTTGTGGAGGCCCGTCTGGAGCAGGGCATTTCCCAGGCAGAACTGGCAAGGCGGCTGGGAATCCAGCGTTCCGGCATTAACCGCCTGGAAAGTGGGACACAGAACCCCACGCTTGATATGATCTTAAAAACTCGCCTCGGCGCTGGGAAAGGATGTTTCACTGGAACTGAACGACAAGGAGGAGCCTATGAGTAATGTTTACAGTCTCCGCATTTATGATACGGAGCTAATGCGCTTTTCCATGGAAAAGCAGGGCTTGTCCGGCCTTGTGGCTGAAATCTTATACACCAACGAGGAGCAGGCCCATTTGCTGCCTTTGGATATGGAGCGCACCGGCGAGGGCGTCATTCATTGGCTGGAGCGGCGGGTTATCCCCAAAAACCGCGCCTTTGTGGACGAGATTTTGAAAACCCTTGGCCTCAGCCACAACGACACCAAGGGAATCATCGACGTGTGCAAGGGGCTGTCGCTCAACGACAGCTATTGGGTGGTGCCGGAAGGATTTGAGGGGGGATTCTCCCAATACAATCTTTACGAAAATCGCTTTTCCGAGATACTGGCGCTGGTGGCCTATACCGGCGCAGGCGGGAGCAGGCAGGCGTTTACCACATCCCCGGAGCTGACCACAGGCGGTATGCTGCCCAAGGCGTGGCGATATGTGGAGCACGATGGGATTTATCTCTACAAGGGCGGCACGACCGGCGCGTCCAATGCGGGCCGGGAGCCGTACTGCGAGTATTATGCTTCGCAGATTGCGGAAACCATGCGTCTGAACGCCGTGCATTATGACCTGGAGAATTGGAAAGGCATTACCGCCTCTAAGTGCGCCCTGTTTACCAACATCGACACAGCCTATATCCCCATCGGGCGCATTGTCCGAACCGGGGGCATTGCCGCCTGCCTTGCCTACTACGACAAGCTGGGGCCGGAGTTTTCCGAGCAAATCCGCAGTATGCTGGTGTTTGACGCTCTGATTTACAATGAGGACCGCCACTTTGGAAACTTTGGCGTCCTGCGGGATAACCACAGCGGCAACATTATTGCGCCCGCCCCCATTTTTGACAATGGGCTGTCCCTGTTCTGCTATGCCGGTAAGGAAGATTATGCGAATCTGGACGAGTATGCAAAAACCCGTTCTAACCCCTACAACATCTCCTATGAGGAAGTGTGTGCAGAGGTCATGGGGCCAAAGCAGAAAGAGCAGCTTCGCCGCATGATCGGGTTCCGGTTCAAGCGCCACGAAAGCCTGGGCCTGCCGGAAGAACATTTGCAGGCCATTGAGAAGCATTTGGAGAGCCGGGTGCGTAAGCTGCTGGCAATCCCCACCCGTCATCTGAAACAGGAGAAGGCGCGGTAAAAACGAATCTCTTTTTTGGAGAGCGTTCTGAAAATGGACGCTCTTTTTTGCTGCCCATTTTTAGAGAGGAGCGTGAGTGATGAACCATTATGATGTTACCATCCGGGAAACGCTGGAGGTGAAAATGAAGGTGGCGGCAAACAGCCGGGAGGAGGCCGAGCAGTTTGCCAGGGACCAATGGAAACGCGGCGAAGTCGTTCTGGACGCCAGCCATTTTACCGGCGTGGAGTTCCATGCCAAGCGGTATTTCCGTGACCGGGGCGAGCGATGAGTTCTTTTTTCGCCTGTCCCGGATTCCCCGCAGGGGAATGGAATGTAGCTGTACCAGCAAGCATCGCCTTTGTGATACCACAAAGGCCGCTTGTTAGGGGGAACGCCCCCTAATACCCCTTTTGAAAGGATGGAGGTTTTCATGGAAGGATTGTTTTTCGCCATTGGATTTCTGCTGGGCGGTGTGGTCGGCGTGCTGATTATGTGCCTGCTTCAAATCAACCGCATAGGCAGAAAGGAGGATTCGGAAGAATGAGAAAACGCAACGTACACGTACAGTTTTGGCTGGACAAAAAAGAGGCGGAAGCCTTCAACAAAAAAGTAAAGCGCAGCGGCCTTTCCCGTGAGGCGTACCTGCGCCATCTGGTGAACGGCCTGGTTCCCCAGGACGCGCCGCCGCCCGCCTACTACGACTTTATGCGGGAGCTTCACCGGATTGGCGGCAACCTCAACCAGATCGCCCAGAAAGCCCATGTGCTGGGCGTCATTGATGAGCGCCGCTATGATGAGGAAATGCGAAAATTCGACCAGCTCGTCCGGGACATCACCAAAGCGGTGATCCTTCCCCGCGCTATGGACACGAAGGGGTCCCCGCGAAGCCTGCTTCGTGGGGAGAAGGAGCACCCGCGAAGCGGTGAGCCTTTTGACGCTTGCGGCAAAAGCGGCAAGCGGAGCGCGGTGTGACGTGGCTACCACGTCTATCTGGCGGGTGAACGGCTGGCTGGGCAAGGTTCTCATCTATATCGAGAATCCAGATAAGACCGAAAATCCTGATTTCTTTGAAAAGCAGGATATGGATGGCAAGGAGGCCCAGGGCCTATCCGATGTGATCGAGTATGCCGTCCAGCAGCAAAAAACAGGCAAGACGGTGGAAAGCGAAGGCGAAACGGTCATGCGGCAGTTTGTTTCCGGGGTGAATTGCAGCCCCTCTACGGCCCGCGATGAGATGATAGCGGTAAAAAAGCGTTTCGGAAAGGAGGGCGGGACTGTGGCCTACCACGGCTATCAGAGCTTTGCCCCCGGCGAGGCCACGCCGGAGCTGGCCCATGAGATCGGCCTTGCCCTGGCAAAAAAGCTGTGGGGTGAAAAATACCAGGTGCTGGTAGCTACCCATTTAGACAAGGCCCATCACCTGCAC
>ENA-OQKL01000150-OQKL01000150.1-human-gut-metagenome-genome-assembly--contig:-NODE-150-length-24021-cov-4.734243_pt1 | contig 24021 bp, 19 predicted proteins | sample MGYA00242779_ERZ504800 | MGnify/ENA primary metagenome ERZ504800 (study PRJEB26092, sample SAMD00036410) | human gut metagenome | host: Homo sapiens | study: EMG produced TPA metagenomics assembly of... | reverse complement strand
ATATCAAGAGGATGTAACTGATTTCAGTTACATCTCTATTTTTGCCTAAAATGGACAAGTGTTATATTCGTGAGTACAATGCAACGTTTTTTAGAACCAAATCGGCGGCTTGATAAAACAATTTCCATTGGAATCACAGTTACTACCGATTTGATCAGGAATTTTTATATTCGGATGGTGTCATCCCCGTTTGTTTTTGAACACTTTCAAAAAGTAGAAATAGTCCTCAAACCCACAGGCTGTACTGGTTTCAGAAATAGTATAGCCGGACCTGAGCATACGCTTTGCCTGGTTGACACGCAAGGTTACCTGCATTTGTTTGATCGTCATACCATATACGGTTTGGAATATAGTATTTAGACGATTGTATGTTTTCCCAAAGGTATCCTCATAATCCCGATTCTTCAAGTGCTTGTCTTTGTTGTCATCAATATATTGTAAGATTCGGTAGGCCAGTCTGCTTTCCAAATTACACCAAAGCTCTCTTTTTTGCACAGCGAAACTAATCTGGTACAGAATCGCCTGAATTTGGGATGATAAAAAATTTTTGCTTGAAAAAGGCAATGTTCGGTGCTGAATCGCGTACTCCATCAGATCAAAGCAGGGTAGCTCCAGAGGAATCTGTCCATGTAACGGAAGCAAAATATGATTGGTATCTACCTTTACAGGCGGTGGAACCTGAATACCTGTTGCCTGAAAATGAGCAAAATAGGCTGCATGATTATCATATTGAAGCCCGCAATGCTGCACGTAAGGAGGCAACAGGAAAAATTCACCGCTATGAACGACGTAATTCTCACCGTAGACACGGAAAGAGCGTTCTCCGCTGATCATCAATACCAGTACCCACTGCGTCATCATTCTATCCGGATGCATATTATTGCCGCTAAACTTATCGACATCCTCCACGCGAATCTCCTTGTTTAACTGAAACCAGTAGAGATCGGTTTGTTTTATATCCATGGTTGAACATCTGCCTTTTCCAGTAAAATGATCTTATGATATGTCTGCCTAAAAGGAGCCAGACAATAATTCAATAAATAGTTTCGTTTATTCCATACCATTTTCATTCTCTCCATAGACTTTTTTTTACGGATACACTGTATGATCATTTCAAAGAATCCTAGGAGGGATACAACATGAAAAACCGGTAAATTAAGAGTGGCGCTCGTAGGAGTCTCCTTCGGCGCGGAATTTATACCCATCTATCTGAAACACCCGGACGTAGATTCTTTGGTGTTAGTAGATACGAATGAAAAACTGCTGAATACGGTTGGCGATAAGTTTCTTCTGGAAGAACGCTTGACGGACTTTAATGCCATGTTGGAAGATAAAACCATCGACGCCGTCCATCTGGTAACACCGCCTGCTACTCATGCTCCCCTATCTATACAGGTGATGAACGCTGGAAAGCACTGTGCCTGTACCATTCCGATGGGAATGAGTATCGATGAATTGTACCAAGTCATCGATGCTCGAAAAAGAAGCGGGAAACACTATATGTTTATGGAGACCTCCGTCTATGGTCGAGAGTTTCTGTATGTGAAGAACCTTTACGAAAAAGGAGAGCTGGGCAGAATACAGTTCATGCGCTGCGCGCATTATCAAGATATGGAAGGATGGCCGGACTACTGGTTGGGCTTTCCTCCGCTGATGCATCCTACCCATGCGGTAGCGCCTTGTCTGATGTTGTTGGGCAAGCGTCCGGAAACCGTATATTGCAAGGGCTCCGGCAAAGTACGTAAAGAAGTGGAAGCTCCCTATGGTTGTCCATACGCCTTTGAGTCAGCTCTGATCTCCCTAAAAGACAGTGATGTAAGCATTGAAATGGCTCGGTTCCTCTACCACGTAGCCCGAGGCTACACTGAAAGTTTCAACATATATGGTGAACGAAAAAGTTTTGAATGGCAGCAGTTGGAATCGGAACAACCGGTACTGTTCTCCATGGCGCTTGGTGCAAATGCTGAACATGTTATGAACGATTACGGTCGAGGCGGCCTTGTGACGGAAGAACGTATCCAAATCCCCGACTATGCAGATCGTTTACCGGCGGAAATTGGGCGCTTCACCAAACAAACAGTGTATGATGACAGCAATCCTCATCTATCGTTCCTGCAAGGCGGTGGCCATGGTGGTTCTCATCCTCATTTAGTCCACGAGTTTGTCCGAAGCATTCTGGAAGATCGAACTCCGGTTCCCAGCGATATTGACGGCGCCTACTGGACCGGTGTAGGAATCTGCGCTCACCAATCTGCCATGGACGGTGGCGTGGTAAAACGTGTACCTGTTTTCGAATAGAAATCTTCTTTAGAATCCATAAATTCAACCAGACAGCCGTATTCCCTTGCCTTGAAGGGAACACGGCTGTCTTTTACTGTCTGTTTTTACACACCTATTTCCCCATAGGTTGGGTAGCTACGTAATGAAGCGCTCCGTCAGTGTTAAATTCATCCTTACAATAGCAAAAAGCAAAGAGCAAAACAACCGACCATTGGTTGAGTCCTCGCTTAAAACCATATTCTTCTTTTGTCTGTCTTCCGGCTTTACACAAGGGGGAGCTGTTGTTTCGCGGAAGCAAAATTCTCAACCGAAAGCCATCTTTTTTGCTGACATTGACGCGGGAAATGGCCCCTTTATATCAAGAAAGAAAAAACGGAAATGCCGCAGTTGTACAAAAAGAAAAAGTAAGAATCAAATCTCTGACTCAGCCGATGGCTTTTGACGGTTAAAACACAGGCGGAAAACGAGAAGTTTCGGGAGGAAAAAGTGCTCCTTTTAAAAGACTTTTATCAAATTCGAATAAATATCGGGTGAAAGTAGATAAAAAGTGGTAAACAATCATAAATTCAGCCATTTTGTTTGCAGGGCTTACGCTTTATAATATTGCCACAACATCCAATTTGACAAGTGAAAGCTTTGTCAGAGATAATGGAGAAAGGAAGATGAGGGTTATGACAGAAAATCCAATGGGAAGACAGCGGTCAGGTTGGCGGTATAAGCTATACCGAGCTGGCAGAGGGATTCAACGAAATTGGGGATTGTACTTGTTGTTACTTCCGGCGGTCGTGTTGCTGTTTTGCTTCAACTACTTGCCCATGTACGGCGTGCAAATTGCGTTCAGGGATTTTTCTCCTTCACAGGGAATTCAGGGAAGCCCTTGGGTGGGACTTTTGAATTTTCAAAAATTCTTTAACTCATTCCAATCTAAAAACCTGATTTGGAATACGGTGAGCTTGAGCTTGTATAGCTTGATTGCAGGCTTTCCGTTCCCTATTATTTTAGCTCTGATGGTCAACCAGATCCGGGTGAAACGATTCAAGCAGGTTTTGCAAGTGGTGACCTATCTGCCCCACTTTATTTCCACAGTGGTTATGGTGGGCATAATGTTAATCCTTCTTTCCCCCAGCAACGGAATCTACGGAAATCTGGCCCGGGTGCTTGGCGTTCAGAATCCGGTCAACATCATGGGAGAGGCGAGCGCCTTTCAGCACGTCTATGTGTGGAGTGATGTGTGGCAACACGCAGGTTGGGACAGCATTATCTACATTGCGGCGCTGGCAGCGGTGGATCCCTCTTTGTACGAGGCGGCAACGGTGGATGGTGCCAGCAAGATCCAACGGTTGTGGCACATTGATGTGCCTTTCCTGATTCCTACTGCAGTGATCCTGCTGATTATGCGTGCAGGCAATGTGATGAATCTGGGATTCGAAAAGGTGTATCTCATGCAGAACCCGTTGAACACCAGTATCAGCGAAGTAATCTCCACGTATGTATACAAAATCGGTATGATCAGCAATCAGTACAGCCTTTCTGCGGCAGTAAACCTGTTCAACACCGTTATTAACTTTGTATTGTTACTTCTGGTCAACGGATTTTCCAAAAAACTTGGAGACACAAGTTTGTGGTAAGCGGAGAACGTACGGACTGAAAATTTTTAGCGAAAAGAGGCGGATGCATTATGAGCGCACAAACAATACATAAATCACAAAAAGTGAGCAAGGCAGATGTTGTTTTCAACATTATTCTGTACGGAATCTGCGGCTTGATCTTGCTGCTGATTGCGTATCCTCTCTACTTTATCATCATTGCGTCTTTTAGTAACCCTTCTGAAGTGTCTAACGGCAACGTGTGGTTCTGGCCCAGCCAGTTCACGCTGGACGGATATAAAGAGCTGTTGCGTCACGGGAGTATCTGGATGGGTTATTGGAACACCATCCTTTACACGGTAGTGGGAACAGCCATCGGCCTGATTGTCAACATCTCTGCAGCATACTCTCTGTCTCGCAGAGATCTGGTAGGACGCAAGTTAATCACGTTTTATTTCATATTCACGATGTTCTTTAACGGCGGCTTGATTCCTACTTACTTCACCATTCGAGATTTTCATTTATATGACACATTCTGGGTTATGGTTTTGCCTTTCTCCGTAATGGTGTACAACATGATTGTGGCCAGTAACAGTTTTTTGACTCCAGCTTGCCAAAGGATTTGTTGGATGCAGCACAGATTGACGGCTGTGGGAACCTGCGATTCTTTTTCTCCATCGCTCTTCCCCTCTCCAAAGCCGTAATCGCTGTAATTGCTCTTTACATTGCCGTGGCGCAGTGGAACTCTTACTTTAATGCTCTGGTTTACATACGCAGCGAGAACTTAAAACCGCTGCAGCTGGTGGTGAGAAATATCCTGATCACGAACCAGTCTTTGGTGGGTGCCGGTGACGGCATGGCTGCTCAGGAGGCCATGCGTTTGGCAAATTTGATGAAATACGCCGTTATCATCGTTACCACCGTGCCGATTATGTGCATGTATCCCTTTGTACAGAAATATTTCAGTCAGGGCGTAATGATCGGCGCAATCAAGGGGTGAGTTTTCTCCCCAAATCACTCTGTGACGTTACCTTGGGAATATACCCTGAGGATTTCACCGTCAAATAAAAAATCCTATAGTGAGGAGATGCAAACATGAAAGAAAAGTGGACAAAGCTAGGAAAAAGCCTGATTTGTTTGGCCCTGGTTACCTCCATGCTGGCAGGCTGTGGCGGCGGTGGCAAAAGCAGCTCTAGCAGTGAGAAACAGACAAGTGGCGGCACTTCAGGTGAGGTTGCAGCAGGGGACGATAACTTCAATGAGACGGGCTTGCCTATTGTCAAAGAACCCGTGGAGTTAACTTTCCTTTACGTCAAAGGCGCCAATACGATGGATTTTAAAGACAACGCCATGTTCCAGCAGATGGAAAAGGACACCAACGTCAAGATCAACTGGCAGTACGCAGGCGATGCGGACTGGTCTGAGCAGAAGTCGCTCTTGCTGGCCAGCGGTGATTTGCCCGACGTATTCTTCGGAGACAATGCTCTGAAGGATAATGACATTGCCACCAACCTTGACATGTTCATTCCGTTGGAAGATTATGTGGAAAAGTATTGCCCCAACATCAAGGCAGCTTGGGAGGCAGAGCCCACTATGCGTCAGATGGTTACCAATCCGGACGGCCATATCTATACTCTGCCCGGTAAGAAGCCTCTGCGTCCGAAGGGCTGCGATACGCCCTTCATCAACAAGGCATGGCTGGATCGTTTGGGCCTGGAAATGCCCACCACCGTGGACGAGTGGTACGAAGTGCTGAAGGCCTTTAAGGAGCAGGACGCCAACGGCAACGGTGATCCGAACGACGAGATTCCTCTGACCGGCAGCGCTAAGACGAATCTGTTTGACTGGATCCGCTACATCAACCCCTGGGGCCTCACGGACAGCTTGCAGGAGAACTTCCTGGCTTTGGATCAGGAGACGCTGAAGCCTGTTTTCATTCCGGCTGACGAGCGCTATAAGGAAGCAGTTGCTTTCTTCCATAAGTTATACGCAGAAGGCATTATGGATCCGGAGTTCATCACCCAGGATGGTACCATGTCCGACGCAAAAATGAAAAACGCAGATGTATCTCTGGTAGGTACCGGTATCGCTTGGGAAACCTCCTCTGCTACTCAGCCTCATTCGGACGAATATGTTGCGATGCCTCCGCTGGCCGGTCCGAACGGCGACCGCTACATCCGCGGCAACGATGAAATCATCATTTATCATCGCAACGAGTATACCATTACCACCGCTTGTGAGCATCCCGAAGTGGCGATGCGTTGGGCAGATTACTTCTCTACCGATGACATTTCTGTCCAGTCTTACTGGGGCCCCTACGGTGTGGTGCTGAATAAGGACGAGGACGGCAACATTACCTTCTTGGATCCTCCCGAAGGGAAGAACGGTGACCAGTGGTACTGGGAGATTTCTCCTCGCGACTACGGTCCGAAGTATGTGACCCCCGAGTTTGAAGCGAAGATTACTCTTCCTGCGGATAGCGGCGACGGCGCTAAATTGAAGGAAGACGAGATTATGAAGGAATTTGTGGCAAAGCCCTATCCTGTTGTGAACTACACCGCTGAACAGTCCGAAGAGATTTCTTCTCTGACGGTGGACATTTACAAGTATGTTAACGAGACCTGGGCCAGCTGGATTGTCAACGGCGGCATCGACGAGCAGTGGGATGCCTATGTGGATCAGTTGAACCAAATGGGCCTGGAGCGTTTAATGGAGATTTATCAGGAAGCTCTGGATGTTTACAATAACGCGGGCTAATGGACGAATATTGATTTGTTGAGATTTTAGGAAAGCTTTCGAGCAGGACCTGAAGGCTGTTCCGGCCTTCAGGTCTTGCTTTGCTTTTATCGAAGCTTCAAGAAATCAAATATGGAGAACAATAGACAGTGTTGGAGGAGTTTCATGGAGAAAAAAGTATTTCGCGTGGGAAGCGTAGGCATTGGTGGAATTTCTCGAGGCGTTCACCTTCCCGGAATTCACAAAAGCCCGGATCTGGAACTTGTGGCCGTGTGCGATCTAAAGCCTGAGCGCATGGAGTACGCCAGAAATACATACGGTATTCGAGAAGATCACTGCTTTGCGGATTATCACGATTTGATTGCCTGCCCGGATGTGGATGTGATTGACATTTCCACTTCCAACAACGCCCACTTTGAGGTGGCCAAGGCAGCTATTGAAGCCGGAAAACCGTTTTGCTTGGAGAAGCCTGTCACCTTAACAGCGGAGGAGGCCGACATTTTGGCCAAAGCCGCACAGGAAAAAGGGATTCCCAATATGGTGTGCTTTTCCTACCGTTTTAAGGCTGCTGCCCGCTACGCCAAGGAATTGGTGGAGAAGGGAATGTTAGGCGACATTTATCACGTTTACATGCAGTATTTGCAGGGCGGCGGCGGTCCTTCCTATGATTTGCCCCGTTCTTGGAGATACCAAAAAAAGCTGACCGGAACCGGCGCACTGGGCGATTTGGGTTGTCACGCTCTGGATTTGGTAAGTTTTGTCACCGGTAAAAATTACCGGAAGGCTGTGGGACATACGGATACTTATGTGACCCAGCGCCGTCTGGAAGAGGGCGAAGGATACGGTCCGGTAGATGTAGATGACTTCTGCCATTACTTGATGGAGATGGATGGAAAGACTTCGGCGAATTTCTCTGTCACCCGATTTGCCTATGGCAGAGGAAATTACCAGCGCATGGAAATATACGGGAGCAAGGGCGGCTTGGTGTACAGCTTGGATGTTACGCCCGGTGTAGATGAATTAGAGGTCTGCTTTGGCTACCCCTATGACAGGTCCGGAATCTACACAAAGCTTCCCATTCCCCAGCGTTTCCAGTGCGATCAGATGCAGTCTTTTGCAGATATTCTCAACGGGTGCAGCGATGGCATGGCTGCCACCATTCAAGACGGCTGCCGCATTCAGCATGCATTGGACGTAATTATCCGCTCTGCGGAAGAAGAAAAATGGCTACCCTGTGATTAATTCATGATATGAGAGGAGTTTTTTTGAAATGGCAATTCGAGTAACTGTTTGGAACGAATACCTCCATGAGGTTCAATTCCCGGAAGTGGCTGAGGTGTACCCCAAGGGTATTCACGGCTGTATCGCAGACTTTCTGAAAGAAGCCGGTATGGATGTGAAAACCGCCACGCTGCGAGAGCCGGAACACGGACTGACTCAGGAGGTTGTAGACAATACGGATGTGTTGATTTGGTGGGGTCACATGGCTCATCAGGAAGTGTCGGATGAGATTGTGGATCGCGTTTACAATCGTGTTCTGGAAGGAATGGGCCTTATCGTCCTTCATTCCGGCCATGCCTCTAAAATCTTCCGGAAGCTGTGCGGAACGGATTCCTGGAAATTGAAGTGGCGTGAGGACGGCGAGAAGGAAATCCTTTGGGTTGTAGATCCCAGCCATCCCATTGTAGACGGTCTGGACGAGAAAATTATAATTCCGCACGAGGAGATGTACGGTGAGCGCTTTGATATTCCCCAGCCGGATGAGCAGGTGTTTATCAGCTGGTTCGAAGGCGGAGAAGTGTTCCGCAGCGGTTGCTGCTGGCATCGCGGAAAAGGAAAGATTTTCTACTTCCGTCCGGGCCATGAGGTGTTCCCCATCTATCATCAGCCGGAAATTCAAAAGGTGATTATCAATGCGGTGAAGTGGGCAGCGCCCATCCGTTTCCCCAATACCACCTTTGGAAATCCTGCACCCATTATGCCCGTTAAGGGAGAGATGGAACATAGTGTTCAGGGGCTTCACGACCAGAAGAGCATCTCCTAAAAAGCAGATGTGTTTCTTTCTTAATATCTCTTAACTAAGGAACCAATGTGAAAAGGCCAAGGTTCTTGCGCGGGAAGCAGGGATAACGAAAGCGCGCCTTTCATCAGCATCAGCCGTTGGAAGGCGCACTTTTTATCTGAAAAATTATTTCCCGGCAAGAGAATTCGAAAAAATCAGGTTCACTCCTGCAAAATGGATATCGCTTTTTGGTACTGCTGCTTTTTCCAGGTGTCCAGCAACTTATAGTCTCCTCTTTGCAACTCACTGACCAAACGAGCGTAGGTCGGCGCGATTTCATCGGCAGAACAATCCTCCACCAAATTCACGATCTGATTTTCCAGAAATTTCTGTTTTCGTTCGTCTGCCGTAGCCAGACGTGTGTTGGAGTAGAGGGAAAACAGGATTTCGTAGTGAGTGATCGGAACAGTGTACTGGCTGTCAATGCCGATAGATTTCATCGGTTCTGCATTCTTGAGCAAATCTCCAAGCCCGGAGCGCTCCAAAGCATTCTTCTGTTCGGGAGAAGGCTCCATGTTTTGCAGATAAAATGCTGCCAACAGTCTGGCTTGGAATTGGCTTTGTGTGCTGCTTTTAACAAACAGGGTGGAGACGTATTGTTCCTCGAAATTGTTGCTGAGTGCCGGTTCCCGTCCGGAATCCGAGAGGATGGGCGAGAGGATTTCATATTGTTCCCAAATTGGGTGGCTTTCCGGGAGCAGGGAGAGCAACTTGCCCAGCGAGGGGGAAGCCGCCAAAAAGATCTCGCCGTTTTGCAGCTGTCTGAGCAGTGACTCTTGACTGAGGGTGAATACATCGCGGGAAAGCAGTCGCTCACGGAACAGGGTGTTCATAAACTCCAGTGACTCCAAAGTACCGGGGTGAAAAAAAGGATCCTCCCACGCAGTGCCGGTATCGGCGGTGACGCCAAACATCTGTTGAAGACTGGGAAGCTCCACGTAGCAGGGAATCAACTCCGGATAGGCTTTCCGAACGGCTTTTAGCTGTTCCAAGCAATACGCTTTGGACAGGGGCTGCTGACTATCCCAGTGAATCTTTTCCAGAATGTCCTTGCGGCCAATCATAGCGGAGGCAGACTTGATAGAGGTATCCTCAGAGAGAATGGTTCCGGTATGCGGATAGGCGTAAACATCTCCCTGAAAATTTCCGCACCACCGGATAAAGTTTTCGGGCAGGGTAAAGCCGGGAATTTCCTTGTTCAGCAAGTCCTGCAGAGCCCAGGTAGTTCCGGTTGTTTCCAATCGTTTAAAGTTGGAATCGGTGTACCAACAGGTGACCACATCTGCAGAGATTCCCGATGCTGTCATATTCAAATATTTTTCAATGGTGCAAAAGGAGAGTTCCACAGGTGTTCCGGCCAATTCGGTGCAATCCTCTTGGGAGAGAAACAGGTCAGCATAGGAGGAATCCGTCTCGCCATAAGGTGTTATGAAAATCCATTTCAAAGCGGTTTCTTTCTCGGAGGATGTCGTCTGAAAGGGAGAGGGACTGGAAGTTGAGGGTGAGCGAATACAGACAATAAGAAAACATACGGCAATCAACCCGACAAGCGTTTGAGCAAGCTTATAGGGAAATAAGCTTTTGCGCTGTTTATCGTTGTGTGGAGTATCCATGGTAATTCCTTTCTTTTGGAGTATAGCTGTGTCGACTACGAGTCGATAGGAAAAATTGACATTTTTTGCTATACTTGTTATACTATATCATAATAAGCCAATAATCTCAAAATGTCCAGAGGTTTTTTATGTAAATTTTATAAAAACTGAGTTTGAGATTTTAATGCCGGTTTTTTGATGATAGGAAAGGAGAAAAAAGTGAAACAGTGGCTGAGTCGGATGAAACTAGCGCACAAAATGGTTCTTGGATTTTTGGGGCTCATCGCTCTACCGTTTACCTTGCTGTCGGTGTTCAGTTTTGCCTCGGTTGCGTCGCACTATGAACATCAGCTGGCGCAGGATGGGCAATATATGCTGAACATGGTAGTCAGCGATGTGAACGAAAAAATGGATCATGTGGAAATGTTGATGCAGGTGTTGTCCTGCAATCAAAATCTGATTGCTTTTCTGTCTCACGATTACAATGGTGCCGTCTCTCACGAGGAGTACACGCAAACTGTGATGCCGTTGCTGCAGGGAGCGAGCAATGCGGTGTCACCGCCTCTGGAACGCGTCTATTTACTGACGAAGAACACTACCATCCCGGAGGGCTACAGCGCGGTGTACCATTATGATTCTGTTCCGAAGAGTATTCCCACCGAGCTGTTGGAGAACGGAAGGGAAGCCACTTGGTATCATGCGGAGATAGACGGAAAAGATGTGTTGTACTACCTTTGTCCCATTGTTTCCTCGGTATATAAAAATCAGGGGTATCTTTTGGCCAAAATGCGCGTGGACGAGTTGTTCCCAGAGTTCGGAATGCCGCAACAGAATGGTGTGGCCCTATTCCTACTGGATGAGGAAAACCGACCTAAACTCAGCAATGTAACGCTGAATTCTGATTTCCGTTTCCCGCAAACCGCAGGTTCTCAAGAATCTGTGCGGTGTTTTTCCACCGAGATTCAGCGGGTTCCTCTGCGCGTGGGTGTGGCGCTGCCAGTGTCGGAACACGGATATTTGCAGCAGAGTTCTCTGCTCATCTTAATCTTCGTGGGATTTCTTTCGCTACTGTTTTTGTCTCTGTTCTTTTCCATGATTCGCTCCATCAACTCTCGTCTTCAGAGGTATGGAGATGAGATGGAGCGCATTGCCGAATCCGGTTTCAACGGGGAGTTAGCGGTAGAACGTCAGGATGAAATTGGAGTGATTGGAAATCAATTCAACCGTGTCTTGGGCAGAATGCGCGTCTTGATGCAGGAGAATATCCAAAAGGAAACCGCATATAAAGACGCTCAGTTAAAGGCTCTTCTGCTTCAGATCAATCCGCACTTTATCTACAACACCTTGGACATGTTTGCCGGAAAGCTGACTTTGGACGGAGAGTTTGAAACGGCGGATTACATTTGCGACTTTGCCCAGATGATCCGATATAACACCATGACGAGCACAGAGCTCCCTTTGGAGAAGGAACTGGAGCATGTGATTAATTACGTGAACCTGGAGAAGTGCCGGTATGGAGACAGCGTGGAGCTGCGGATTCATGTCCCGGAGGAGCTTCGGCAGATCATAATTCCTCGCTTTTTGCTTCAGCCTATTGTGGAGAATTCCTTTGAGCATGGATTTACCGGGATGGCTCCGGAGGAGAAAAGGCAAATTATCATCACGGCCCGCAAGATGGGTGACCGAATGATTCTTCGTGTACGGGATAACGGCAGGGGAATGAGTCTGAAACAAGTGGAGGAGATGAATCAAAAATTCTCTCAGCCCTATGATGCCATAGCTTTGCGTCATCAGAAAGAGCATGGAATTGGGCTGGATAATATCAATGATCGACTTCAGATTTTTTCTCATTCCAATGATCGTTTGGTACTGAGGAGTCGGGAGGGAAAGTATACCAGTATGTTTATTTTACAAACATTATAGCAGTTTTTTAGAAAAGGTAAACGCAAAAAGCTGTCTTATAACGGTGTGCTTTTCGCCGGTGTTGTCCAAGTAAGACGGAGAGTTTGACAGAAAAGCGGAGGATGCAGATGCTTACAGTGATGGTAGTGGATGATGATCCCCTTTTGTGCACAGCCATGCGACGAAAGATAGAGATGATTGACAGGGAAAACCAGTTAGGAATTCAAGAGACGCTGATAGCCCACTCGGCCCAAGAGGCATGGGGGATTTTGCAGGAAAAGTCCGTTGATATATTGATCAGCGACATTCGAATGCCCTATCAGACGGGTCTGGAGCTGGCGGACAAGGTAAACGAGGCTTTCCCGGAGATTCAGGTGGTGATTCTGAGCGGCCATGACGATTACGAGTATATGCGGAGTGCTCTCCGCAGCGGAGTGGTGGATTATCTGCTCAAGCCCGTAAAGCTGGTGCAAATTCAGGAAGTGCTGCTCAAGTGTCAGGAGAATCTTCGCCGCCGGAAGGCGCAATCTCTCCGAAACGGCAACGACCGGGAGGCACTGGAAAACTGGCTCAACGGTTTACTCGCGGGTAAAACCGGCAAGCCCCCGGTGGAATTTCCCCATCCGGTGTTCTGGGTTGCATGGCCTTTTGGCGGGGAAGGAGAAGACGGTTTCCGGGCTGAGGAAGTCTTTGCCGAGGAATCGTCGGAGAATGTGGCGGCATTCTTTTTTCGCAACGTAACGCAAGACGCAGTTGTGCTGTTGAATACCGAAAGCAGCCGGGAGGACATTGTAAAAGCGTACATCGAAACGTGTCAGGAGTCCTGTGTCAGGCAGGGGGCGGGACGGCCCTGTTTTGCAGTGAGTCGACCGTTTACGCGTTTGGAAGAGTATCCTGTGTTTTATAAAGAGGCACGGTACACCATGGCCTATCGCATGCTGGAGCCGTTCGACCTTCGGTTTTCCTCTGCTCAAGCGGCTACGGAGCAAAGCCGGTTTCCGCGGTTTCAAGCCCGGATTCATTCGGCCTTTCAGAGCAGAAATTTTGCTGAGCTTTATCAGTTGCTTCAAAAAATCTTCTGTCGGGAATTTTTTCAGGAGCAGCCCTTTCCTAAGGAGATTCGACGATTTTATGTGTATTGGGAGTCTCAGGTTCAGGAGATGGCTTCTGCGTATCATCTGGAATTGGAAGCGTTTCCCCACTTTAGCAGATTTGCCAGTTTAAATGAAATGCAAGAATACCTGCAGAAGGTTTTGAAGCAGATGGAGGCGGCTGTGCAGACCGCTACAAACAAGTATGCCCATATTCTTTCCATAGCAAAGCAGTATGTGCAGAATAATTACAACCGCGATATCAGCATGGACGAAGTGGCCGAGATGGTTTCCATGAGTTACAGCTACTTTAGCCGTGTGTTTAAAGAGCAGCTTCATCAAAGCTTTTCGGAATATGTTCTGTCTGTCCGAATGCGAGAGGCCAAGCGGTTGATGGAAGAAGATCCCGCAATCAAAATAAAGGAGGTGGCAGAACTGGTTGGCTATGAAAGCGTGTATACCTTTTCCAGGGCGTACAAGCAGTACTATCATGTCTCGCCGAAACAGGATCGAGACGGCTAACCGGAATTTTTGCCAAAACATAGACAGCATATTGGAGAAAGGAATTTTAAAATGGAATATAAGAAACTTGGGAAAAGTGATGTACTGGTCTCGGAGCTCATTCTGGGTTGCTGGGCCATGGGAGGAGATTATTTTGGCGCAACAGAGGACAAAAGCTCTTTGGAGGCGTTGGAAGTATCCTATGAGAATGGTGTGAATACCTTTGACACGGCCGAGATTTATGGCGATGGCCGTTCCGAGCGAGTGGTGGGCGAGGCTGCCCGCCGGATTGGCAGGGAAAAGGTGCGAATCATCTCCAAGGTGTTCAAGCCCTCTATGTCCCACGATAAGATGATTAAAGCCTGCGAAGACAGCCTTCAGCGCTTGGGTACCGATTACTTGGACGTTTACTTTTTACACTATCCGGTAGCGGAGGAAGAGGTTACCATTCAGGAAAGAATGGAGACCATGGAGGAACTGAAAAAGGCCGGAAAAATTCGAGCAATCGGGTTGTCTAATTTCTCTCTGGAAGAGATGAAGGCGGCTATGAAGTTTGGACAGGTAGATGTGATTCAGCCTTGCTACAGCCTGCTGTGGAGATACGATGAAGCCTTGCTGGAGTTTAGCCGAAAGCAGGAGATTTCGGTGATTCCTTACAGCACGCTGGCTCAGGGATTGCTGACGGGAAAGTACCAAAAAGGCGCAGTGTTCACGGACGGACGCGCTCGAGCGGCCCTGTTCCAGCCGGAAAACTACGATAGGTGTCTGGAAGTGACGGACGTACTGTCACAGATCAGTGCGAAATATGGCAAAACACCGGCCCAAGGCGCCATTGCTTGGCTGCTGCAAACCCAAGGGATTACGGCACCGATCGTCGGAGCGAAAAACGGAAGACAGGCTCAGGAGAATTTGAAAGCCGCCGGCTGGCAATTCAGTAAGGAAGACTACGATGTGATTGACCGAGCCAGCAGACGCTTTATGGAGGGCTTACCCCATTACACACTGTTCTTCAATACGGAGACAACAAACTGAGAGGAGAGAAAAGAGAATGCCATTGGTTAAAGTAAATGAGCTGCTGCACCACGCCACGGAAAACGGTTACGGAGTAGCTGCTGTGAACGTGTTCAACTACGAGACGATTAAGTGGGTGGCTGAGGCGGCCAATCGGGAGCGAATTCCGGTGATTATCCAGTTTTATCCCGGCTTCGACAAGTACATCGCCTTAAAACATGTGGCGGCTATCGCCAAAGATTTTGCAGAAAAATCTTCAGTGCCCATCGGCGTACATCTGGATCATTCCGCCGGCTATGAAATAGCAGTGAGCGGCGTGCGGGATGGCTTTCCGTCTGTGATGGTGGACGGCTCAGCGTTGCCGTATGAGGAAAATATGGCGCTGACAGCAGCGGTTGTGAAAACAGCAGCGGTGTTTGGCGTAGACGTAGAGGCCGAACTGGGTCATGTGGGCTCGGGAGCCAATCTGGATGACATCGTCAACAGCGATCATTACACCGACGTAAAGCAGGCTGTGGAATTTGTGCAATGCACGGGTTGCGGATCTCTGGCGGTGGCTGTGGGCAATGCTCACGGTGCCTACGTGCAAACCCCGAATCTGGACTTTGATCGTATTGCTTCTTTGCGTAGCGCTCTGCCCATTCCGCTGGTACTGCATGGGTGTTCGGATATTCCTCCCGAGCAGTTGCAGGAGAGTGTGCGCCTGGGTATGAGCAAGTTCAACATAGCCACTGAGTATTTTCGAGCTTGCTATCACGGTGTGGTACAGCATGGGGATCCGGCTGAAAAGAACGGGGACATGTTCCGACTGATGATGGAGACTTCCGAAAACGCTATAGATTTTGTACGTGGTAAAATGCGTTTGCTTAATCCGAATAAGTTTACATTTTAGTTAACGCAAAGGAGGCTTTAGGAAGAGTTGTGTTAAAAGAATTTGAAATAGCGGGCTATGACATGCCCTGTGTAGACCTGGCAGTGAATGTGGATGTGTTTCCCAAGCCAAACGGAGGAACCGGGATAAACGCTATGAGCTGGCAGGGCGGAGGAAAAGTGGCCACCGGCATGGTGGCGGCAGCCAGATTGGGAGCTAAATGCGCCATGATAGGTGCGGTGGGAAGCGATGACTACGGCGAGTTTTGCTTACGGGATTTTGAACGTCATGGAATTGACATATCCGGAATGAAAACGCGCCAAGGAGAAACGACATCTCTCTCCATAGTGCTCAGCGACCGCGAGACGCAGGGACGGAGTATCGTGTACCGATCCGGCACGGCAAATCCCCCTACGTTGGAGGAGATAGAGGAACGAATTCTGACGGGGTGTCAGTGGTTTTTTATCTCTCATGCCACACATGTGGCAATGGAAGCAGCCAAGCGGGCAAAGAAAGCGGGAGCCAAAATCATCGTGGACGCCGATTCCTACTCATCGGAAATGATGGAGAATATCGGCATCATCGACGTTTTTATTGCTTCGGAATTCTTCTATAAGGTGCTTTTCCGGGGAAAGGAGGAGGCCTTTGAAGCAAATTGCCGGGAGGCCCAAAAAATGGGCCCTTCTATTGTGGTATTTACATTAGGAGCAAAAGGCTGCGTAGGGTACAGCGAGGAGGATGGCTTTTTTCAGATGCCCTCCTTTGCAGTGGATGTGCAGGATACAGTGGGGGCCGGAGATGTGTTCCACGGCGCATATACCGTAGGATTGCTGCGCGGGCTTTCTTCCAAAGAAGCCGCTCGGCTTGCCACGGGAGTTTCTTGCATCAAGTGTACCAGAATTGGTGGCAGAGCCGGCATTCCCGATTGGAATACGGTGCAGCGCTTTTTGCGCACCGGGGAAATCGACTATACGGAAATTGATCAGCGTGTAGAATTTTATAGGAGGAAGTTGCAGGTATGAAAAAGCAGAACATTGTGATTGGCGTAGCGCCTACTAAGCGCAGCTTTTTGAGCATGGAGGAGGCCAAGCGGCAAAAGGAAAAGTTTATGGCTGTTATTCGCGGTATTCATCCGGATGTGGTCACTCTGGTGGATATTGATGATATATGCGAAAACGGAATACTGTTCGAAACGGAAAAAATAACGCAGGTGGTGGAAAAATTCCGCCGGGCAAAGATTGACGCGCTGTTTACCCCCCATTGCGATTTTGGTGAAGAGCAGTGTGCCGCAGGAGTAGCGGCGGCGATGAAGGTACCCACCTTGGTATGGGGTGCTCGGGATGAGCGGCCTAACACCGACGAAAGCCGAGGAAGAGATACGCAGTGCGGCATGTTTGCCTGCACCAAGGTGATGCGCCGGTTCGGAGTGCAGTATAGTTATATTTGGAACTGCGAGACCGAAAGCGAGGATTTCCGCAATGGCTTTGACAGCTTTATCCGTGTGGTGTCCGTTATAAAGGCGGTGAAAAATCTGCGAATCGCCAAGTTTGGAGCAAGACCGGAACCGTTTATGAGTGTGACGGCCAATGAGGGAGATTTGGCAACCAAATTGGGTGTGACTGTGGTGCCGATATCTCCTAACACAGTGGCAGCCCGTATGGATCAGTTGATCGGTGAAAATTCTCCCAGATTACAAGACTACGTGGCGGATGTAAAGCAACGTATGGATGCTTCCGGTATGAAGGAAGAGGCGGTGGAGAGAGCCGCAGCAGCTAAACTGGCCATTCAGGATCTGATGGAGGAAAAGCACTGTGCAGCCGGAGCGATGGAGTGCTGGAGCGCGGTTACAGTTTTAGGCGCACCTGTCTGCATGGCTTTGGGTGAGCTGTCTGATGAAGGATTGCCGGTTTCCTGTGAGACGGATGTCAACGGAGCGGTGACCATGGCGATGTTGCAGGCGGTTACCTTGGGCAAAGAGGCCTGTTTCCTTGCGGATTTGACCATTCGCCATCCGCAGAACGACAACGCGGAGCTGCTGTGGCATTGCGGTCCCTTCCCGTATTCCTTGAAGGATTCTTCCAGTGTTGCCCGACTTGTCCAGGGACAGGAACGGTTTGAACTGAAAAAGGGCCCCATTACGGTATGCCGTTTCGACGATGTGGACGGAAAGTACTATCTGTTTGGCGGTGAGGGCAAAGGAGTAGACGGACCCGAAACCAATGGAACCTATGTGTGGTTCGAAACGAACAACTGGAAGATGTGGGAAGAGAAGCTGATGTTTGGGCCTTATATCCATCATGTGGGTGGAATTTACGGAAACTACAAAAAGGTGTTGCGGGAAGCCGCCCGTTATCTGGGAATGATTTTTGATGATGCGGACGAACAGGGCGTGTATAGCCTGTAATCTTAGAAAGGAAAAATTGCCATGAGAGAGATTGTTTCAAAACCGTTGGATCGGGAGGCGTTTCGTCCCTATGGAGATTTTGTGGATTTGCTCCATATCAAGCAGATGGATGCTATGGCCGGAGCGGATAATATCTTCATCCCGGACCTGACGACACTCCGTTTAGATGAAAGAATGCAGGCCTCGGTATGCGTGGCACGGGTGTCCCAGTGTGAGAGAATCATCACCGCTGTGGAATACCATGGATTTACCAGCGAGGGAATTCTTCCTCTGGATGGTGACATTGATATATTTGTGGGACCTTCCAGTTTTCAGGTGAACCCTGCGTCCATTGAGGCGTTCCGTGTTCCCCGGGGTACCTTTGTCCGGCTGAATCCCGGTGTGCTTCACGGCCGCCAGTTTGTCGTGGATTCCCAGAGCGTCAATGTAATGATCTTGCTGCCGGAGCGTACCTTCGGAAATGACTGTGTGTTCACGCGGCTGGCAGAATCCGATCAGATTAAAATTCTGTTGTAAAGGAGTGATTCCATGAATCGAGAGGCAATATTTCACAATCCGGTCAGCAATTATGCGTTTCCCATTTCCTATGAAAAGTTCAAGGTTCGTTTGCGTGCAGGGAAGGGCGATTTGGACCGAGTGACTTTGGTCATTGGAAATAAATACCTCTGGCATACCCGTAAGGAAGTTCCCATGGAGGTGGAAGGTTCAGACGAGCTGTTTGATTACTATTCTTATGTGTATCCGGTAGATGACCCTCGCGTTGCCTACTACTTCCTTTTGGAAAAGGGGGACGAACAGTGGCTGTATGGGGACAGCGGTTTCGCAAAGCCGGAACTGGTCAACATAGACGAGGATGAATCTTCAGCCTTTGTTAACTTCCATTTTCCGTTTATCAATCGCATTGACATCCACAAAAAGCCATCTTGGGTCAACAGTGCGGTGTTCTATCAGATTTTTCCGGAGCGCTTTTGCAACGGAAACCCTAAGCTTTCTCCGGAAAATGTGGCGCCTTGGGGTACCGCGCCGGACAGACAGATTTTTATGGGCGGAGATTTGCCGGGTATTACCCAAAAGCTTTCCTATTTGGAAGAATTGGGAGTGAACGCCCTGTATTTGACCCCGATTTTTGAAGCCACTTCCAACCACAAGTATGACACCGTGGACTATACGCGCATCGATCCTCATTTTGGCGATGAATCCGATTTGGTGGAGCTGATTAATCAGGCTCATAAGCGCGGCATCCGAGTGATTTTAGACGGCGTGTTCAACCATTGTGGCGGAGGTTTTAGGCAGTTCCAAGATGTGGTGGAGCACGGAGAGGAATCCCCTTTCCGGGATTGGTTTTACATTCGAGAATTTCCGGTGAGTTTTGATCCTTTGAATTTTGATTCTTTCGGAGACACTCCCTATACCCCCAGACACCCCGGTTTGAAAAACTTTATCTGAAGAACAGTTGAGAACGGCCTGCATGCCCAAGTGGAATACGGAAAATCCTCAGGCGAAGGAATATCTTCTGGGAGCCGTGGCCAAGTGGACCCGCATGGGTATTGACGGTTGGAGACTGGATGTAGCCACCGAGGTGGACTCCCATTTCTGGAGAGAGTTCCGGGAGACCGTTCGGGGGATCAATCCCGACGCACTGATTATCGGAGAGTTCTGGCGCAATTCGGAAGCGTGGCTTCAGGGGGATCAGTACGATGGCGTGATGAACTATGGTGTTCAGCGCGCGGCAGTGGAGTACTTTGCCAAGAGCGCAGTGGCTCCTCAGCGTTTTCAGGAACTTCTCACGGAAAATTTGATGCGCTATTCCGATGCAGCCAATGACTCTATGCTCAATCTGCTGGACAGCCACGACACTGCCCGTTTCCTTACGGTCAGCGGAGGGAATACGGCGCGGTTGAAAAACGCGGCGGCTTTCCTGTTCACCTTTGTAGGTATGCCCTGCACATACTATGGCACGGAAATTGGTATGACGGGTGAGAACGACCCGGATTGCCGTAAGGCGTTCGACTGGGAGGAATCTCATTGGAATACGGATTTGCGGACGCACTATCAGAAGCTGATGCGGTTGCGAAAAACCAGAAAAGCACTGCAGGAGGGAACCGTTAGATTCCGTTCTCAGGGAGATTTGTTTGTTATGGAACGCCAATTGCAGGAAGAGCTTCTGGTGACGGTCATCAACAACACAGATTGTCCCCAAAACTACACGTTGTCGGGAAATCACGTCCGCGATTTGTTAAGTGAAAAGGCCTTTGAAGGGGCTCAGAATGCCACCGTGGTGGAAGTTCCTCCCTTCTCTGCAATGATTCTGGAAAAAATAAATTAATTTTATTTAATTTATAACTTAATTTAAAGGAGTTGTAATCAACATGGAAAAGAAAGTTATTCGCGTAGGATCTGTAGGCGTAGGAGCCATCTGGGGCGGCGTGCACGAGCCCGGTATTGCCAAGAGTCCCGATTTGACCTTGGTGGCCATCTGCGACATTGATGAGAAAAAGCTCGAAGCCGTTGGCGAGAAGTATGGGATTCCTCCGCAGTACCGTTTTACGGATTATCGAGATTTGGTTAACTGTGACATTGTCGATGCAGTGGATATCTGCACCTCTAATGACGCCCACTTCAAGGTGGCAATGGCTGCCGTGGAAGCCGGCAAGCCGTTTAACCTGGAAAAGCCCATCACCCTGACCGCAGAGGAAGCAGACATACTGGCCAAGGCGGCTCAGGAGAAGAATGTCAAGAATATGGTGTGCTTCTCCTACCGATTCAAGGCTGCTGCCCGCTACGCCAAGGATCTGATTGCGCAGGGCAAGATCGGGCGTGTCTATCACGTGAATATGCAGTATTTTCAGGCGTGGGGATTGCCCCGTGCCAACTGCCCCTTAGTATGGCGCTATGTCAAGAGCAGAACCGGTACAGGCGCTCTGGGAGATCTGGGAAGCCATGCCTTGGATTTGGTACGATTTGTGACGAACAAAGAATATACACGCGTTGTGGGACATACCGGTACTTACGTACACGAGCGTCCGTTGCTGGACGGCAAAGGTGTCGGAAAAGTAGATGTGGACGATTTCAGCAACTACATGGCGGATATGGAAGATGAGATTTCTGTCAGCTTCCAGATTACCCGATTTGCTTATGGCCGCGGTAACTATCAGCGTATGGAGATTTACGGCAGTGAGGGTGCCATTGTCTACAGCTTGGATGCCACACCTGCCGGAATTGACGAAATTGAAGTCTGCTCCGGAGACATCAATGCCGATGCCCATGTTTTCAACCATCTGCCCATTCCGCAGCAGTATTTCTGCGATCAGATGCAGTCCTTTGCAGACATTGTGAATGGCACCGGTGATGGTCTTGCTGCCAATATTCAGGATGGACAGGCAAACCAGCACCTGCTGGATGCTATTGTAGAGTCCGCAGAGAAAGGCACATGGTTATCACTCTAAGCAAAATTCCAAAGGCGAAGAGTGACGGTGGCTGGAAAAAGATACAGGCACCTTTGAAAATCAGTGTAGAGTAAGCAACCGCGTTCCGCTTTAACTTTAAGGCGGAACGCGGTTAACTCTATGTAAAGAAGCATTTGAACGATACAGTTGAGAAAAAGGCACAACTTACGGAGGAAAAATCCGTAGGTTGTGCCTTAGTGTTATTCGTGAAATTGGAATGGATTACGTACCACACGTATGCGATTGCTGCATTTAAAGAGAATTACATCAAGATTGATCGTATCTTTTGTCTCTTTTTGTCATGGCTTTATTCAGTCAATCTCGCCGTTGGCTTTCGCGGCCTCAATAACCTTCTGCGCAACATTCTGCGGGGCTTCTTCGTAGCGCACGAAATCGAACGTGAAGCTACCTCTGCCCTGCGTGACCTGGCGCACATAGGTGCTGAAATCGTACATTTCGGCCATTGGCACTTCGGCGTCTACGGTCTGATAGCCGGCGGTTTCTGCCGGAGACATGCCCAGCACACGGCCGCGGCGCTTGTTGACTTCGCCCATGATATCGCCCATGTTAGCGTCCGGCACGGTAGCCTTCAATTCGCCGATGGGCTCAAGCAGAACGGGATTTGCCTGCGGCATGCCGTTCTTATAGGCGATGGAAGCAGCGGTCTTAAACGCCATTTCGCTGGAGTCTACGGGGTGATAGGAGCCGTCATACAGCGTCGCCTTGAGACCGACGACCGGATAACCGGCAAGAGGACCTCTCGCGATGCACTCGCGCAGACCCTTTTCAACGGCGGGGAAGAAGCCCTTCGGCACTGCGCCGCCGACAACGCGCTCTGCAAACTCCAAACCGTCTGCATCGCAGGGGGAGAATTCGATCCACACGTCGCCGAACTGACCGTGGCCGCCGGTCTGCTTCTTATGTCTGCCTTGTACGGAAACGGTCTTGCGGATCGTCTCGCGGTACGGAACGCGCGGGCTGCGCAGCGTGACATCTACGCCGAACTTCGTCTTTAGCTTGGAGACGATGACATCAAGGTGCTGTTCGCCCATGCCGCTGATGACCATTTCTTTGGTTTCTGCGTTATTTTCAAAACGAATCGTCGGGTCTTCTTCCGCAAGACGCATGATGCCCTGCGCGACCTTATCTTCGTCGCCCTTGTTCTTCGGGACAATGGCCATACGCATCTCCGGGGTGGGGTATGCGATGCCGTCCAGTGTGACCTTGCGTGCGGGTGCGCAGAGCGTATCGCCCGTGTTGACGCCGGCAAGCTTCGGGATGGCGCCGATATCGCCCGCAGTGATGGCTTTTACATCTTCCTGCTTTTTGCCGCACATCATGACGGTTTTGCCGACGCGCTCCGTGTTTCCGGTGCGCATGTTGATGAGCGGGGTCTCTGTGGAGATTTTGCCGGAGAGCACCTTTACGTAGGAAAGTTTGCCGATGAACGGGTCTGCAACGGTCTTGAAGACGATGGCAGCCGTGGCGGCATCTTCCTTAACGGCAATCTCAACGGGGTTGCCGTCTACGTCTACGCCGATTTCCGCGCCCTTATCCGCCGCGCTCGGGGCGAGCCAGCAAAGGCCGTCCATAAACTGCTCCATGCCGCGCATGAGCATAGCGTCGCCGCAGAATACGGGCGAAATGGTGCCGTTTTTAACACCCTGGGAAACACCGACGATAACCTCTTCCGGCGTGAATTCTTCGCCGGAGAAATATTTCTCGAACAGCTCGTCACTCGTTTCGGCGACGGCCTCGTAAATGGCGGTACGCAGACCCTCGAGGCGGGCGCCCATGTTCGGCATATCTACCTGTACAGGCTTGCCGCCGGAGTAATCGTACGCCTTATATTCCAGCATATTGATATATTTATCTGCCTTGCCGTCCTCAAAATACGGCACAACAATCGGGCAGACGGACGGGCCGAAGCTCGCCTTTAAATCTTCGAACACTTTATAGAAGTCGGAACCTTCATCGCACAGGCCGTTTACGAAGAAAATCTTAGACAGGCCGCGCTTTTCCGCTGCCGCAAAAGCCTTTTCCGTACCGACGGAAACGCCGCTCTTGCCTGCAAGCACGATGACAACGGATTCTGCCGCGCGTGCGGCTTCATACAGACCGCCCTGGAAGTCGAAAAGACCCGGGGTGTCCAGCAGGTTGATCTTTTTATTTTTCCATTCAAACGGTGCCACGGCCGTGGAGACAGACGTCTTGCGGCGGATCTCCTCCGGGTCGGAATCACAGACCGTGTTGCCCTCGCCTACTTTACCGCGACGATCGGATGCGCCTGCAAGATAAAGCATAGCTTCCGCGAGGGAGGTCTTGCCGGCGCCGGAATGGCCTGCCATAGCAACGTTGATGATGTTCTTAGCCGGATATGTGTTCATGGAAAAACACCCCTTATATGTATAATTTACAATTTCAATTTGAGATTGCTCTTTAATTATATATCATATTGCCAGCTATTGCAATGGTGAATTGCAATTTATACAGATATTCTATTTTGTGTATTTGAAGTTTATGCATGTTGTATATTTAG
>ENA-OQKL01000149-OQKL01000149.1-human-gut-metagenome-genome-assembly--contig:-NODE-149-length-24052-cov-4.446646_pt1 | contig 24052 bp, 18 predicted proteins | sample MGYA00242779_ERZ504800 | MGnify/ENA primary metagenome ERZ504800 (study PRJEB26092, sample SAMD00036410) | human gut metagenome | host: Homo sapiens | study: EMG produced TPA metagenomics assembly of... | reverse complement strand
TATTAATCGCATCAATCATCTTCATACTTATCATCTGTATTGTGACTGCGGTTTTATAATAAGAATAGAAACCGCAGTACATCCAATACAATGTACACATATTCCAATTTAAATCCGGAATATAACTACTCTGAGGATAATGTATTCTATTTTGATGACTCGGGAATATTGCATCTCATCGATACGGCATCAGGCAAGGACATGGTCTATTGTGATAAGCCTAACTGCACACATGAAGGATATTCGCGCACAAATCAGAATCCTTCATGTCCGGCAGCTTTTTATGGTTCGTCAAAAGCTGGAGCGGTAATTTACAATGATCATCTATATTTTATAGGGGATATGTCAGAGGAAGACATGACAATACAGTATCTGTATGTGATGGATTCTAATGGTGAGAATCGGAAAAAAACAGCTAAATTAGAGAATGTTCAGAATGTTACGGCTGTTTTGTACAGGGATAATTATGTTATAGGAGCTTACAGTAACAGAATAGAGCTTAATGATGAAGGACAGATTGTAAATGATGATAAGCCGGAAGCAGGTGTTTTTGTTATAGATCTTGATAATTACAAGGTGTATATGAGTGATAAGATAACAAGCGAACAGGCAAATATTACGGATATATATTATGAAAACGGTGCAGTGTACTATTCGACTGTGCGGTTTGGAGATGATGTTACAGAGCTGATGATAGAGGAGGGAGCGTCAGATGATGCGGAGTCTTTTGCTTATGATAATATGCTTAATGGAATATATCAATATGATATAGCAGATGAAAAGACAACATGTCTGACGGAAATAGACCATATTAACGATCTTTGGCTGTTAGATGGCGATGGTTATTATTCGTCAAAGGATGGATATTTTGTGTTTGACACCGAAAGCAGACAGACAAGACAGCTTCCGATAGATGCGGATGGAAAAACACAATATGGACCATTAAAAAAGAGCGGAGACTTTTTATATTATGCCCTTTCTGAAGAAAACAGTGATGAAGTGACATATTACCGCTTGAAGGATGATAAGAGTGAAGAACTGATGAAGCTGTCTACTGAAAAGGCATTTGGTATTGAAAACATATGCGGTCAGTCGGTATATGTCAACTATACTGATGATGAAGGCGAATTTTCACTTGGAGTTTTAAGTCTTGATGATCTGAATAAAGGCAATTTTAATCCGAGAAAATTGAGGTGCTATAATGAAGAATAAGAAAAAGGGTGTTTTAATAGCAGTTGTAGTGATTGCCCTGATCGTGGTGGCAGTAGCAGCGGTATGTATTAATAAAAAGCAGGTGATTCAGGAAACTTAAAGAGGGACAGACCGAGGCAACAGTCAAAAAGTCGGATACAAAGGTCATAACATTTGCTGTACCTGATATTTGCAGGATCGATGAGAATAACATTAAGCAGTTTAATGCTGCACTTATGAATGATGGCTATGACTATGAGCTGAATATAAAATATCTGGAGTATGATGAATACGGCCAGAAGCTTGAAAGTACACTTGCTGCCGGGAAAACAGATGTTGCATTTTTAGGTTTAGGTGATGAGAATGGAAATAATCCGGCATATGATCTTATAAGTTCGGATCTTGTCTTAAATCTCGATGATGTTTTGTCGAAAGATCAGGGAAAGACACTTTATGATGCTTTCCCAAAGAACCTTTGGGAGATGGCAAAATGTGATGGACATATTTATTCCATACCATCTGCATTTGCGGATGATAATGGAGTTTATGCTGCATTTAACAGGGATTATCTCTCAGATGATGTCATAAATTCGTGGGATGGAAGCATAGATGGAATTTATCAGATACTCAAGGCTTCTGAGTGGGATAACAGCAAAGCTCCGGGATTTCAATATCTCATAAACGAATATGTATTTGGAGATATGATCGGCTGTGAGATAAGAAACGGACTTTGCTTCGATTATGATACGATGTCAGTCGAAAATCCACTGGAATCGCAAAAGTTTACGGAATATCTTAAGGGGCTCGATAAGATGAAAAAAGACGGATACCTGAAGGACGATGAGACCGGTGAGATAACATACCTTAATAATATCGGATTAAATAATGAGGAAATATTACAAAATGTTAAGTCCGGCAATTTTGTTGTAGCTTTGTGTTCCGGAGAGATAGACGAGAATTTCCAAAAAGATAATATAGCGGTAAAAACAGTAGAGCATTATCTGACATCAAGGGTAAACGCATCCATTGGTATAGCGAAAAACACTAAGGATGTCGATGCTGTGGTAGAGTTTTTAGGTCTGTTATATGGAAACGGAAAGTACGCAGATATTCTCCTGTATGGACAGGAAGGCACGGATTACAAGGTCGTAGACGGTGTTGCATGCAATACGGATGGTACTGATCTGGAGGATGACTATTTAAGTAAGCTCTGTCTGGATCTGTTTATAAATGTATATCCGGTAACAGGTGAAAGATACATGGAAAATCGAAAAGATGAGTTTTTTGCCCTTTATGACAATGCCGGAGTATCTCCGTTTATCGGTTTTGAGCCTGATACGGAGAATTTGAACAATATCTCAAATGATCTTTCGGATTTCATGAATGGCTTAAATGGTAAGTCGGTTGAGGAGAGTATAGAAGGTGCAAAGGAAAAGCTTACAGCAGATGGAATGGACAGCTATCTTGAAAGCGTGAGAAGTCAGTGGGAGGAATATAAGCAATGACACTTGAATTGGAGGGGCTTACAAAAGTTTATAAGGATAAAACCGCACTGGATGATGTGTCGTTTTCATTTACACCGGGAATATATGGGCTTTTGGGACCGAATGGAGCCGGTAAATCAACTATGATGAATCTCATTTCTGACAATCTGACTCCATCAAAAGGCCGTGTGCTGCTTGACGGAAGGGGCATAGACGAGCTTGGAAGTGAATACAGGAAGCTTCTCGGATATATGCCGCAGCAGCAGAATATATATCCGGAGCTTAGTCTTAGGCGTTTTCTTTACTTTATGGCATCCCTGAAAGGGTTAAAAAAGAGTGAAGCCGGGGAAGCTATAGATCACTATGTGCGCATGGTAAAGCTTGATGATGTCCTTGGAAAGAAGCTTGGAGCTTTTTCGGGCGGAATGAAGCAGAGAGCACTGATAGCACAGGCACTCATAGGCAATCCCGGCATCCTTATACTGGATGAGCCAACGGCAGGGCTTGACCCGAAGGAGAGAATCAGAATCCGCAATCTGATATCAGAGGTTGCAAAGGACAAGATTGTTATTATTGCGACTCATGTGGTTACGGATGTTGAGTTTATCGCCAAAGAGATAGTTATGTTAAGCAACGGTAAAATAATAAGGAGTGGTTCTCCGTCAAAGCTGCTTCAGGAGCTGGATGGAAAGGTATGGAATATTTTTTTATCGGATAATGAGATAGATGAGGTGAACACCAGATACAAGGTGAGCAATATTTCAAGGGATGCAGACGGTGTCATAGCCCGCATTATTGCCGATTCGTATGATGGCAGATGGCAGAAGGAGGCTGTGCGGCCAAATCTTGAGGACTTGTATTTGTATCTTAATGGGGACTGAAAATGGATATAGTAAAAACGAAATATGTAAACTATTGACTAAAAGAACAGTGCTTATTCTTTTGTTTTTGCTTGTTCTGAATCCTGTTCTTGGACTGTATACCATGAATACTGTAAATGATGATGGGTATACAGGTAAGGACTACAGCGCGCTGTATGGCGAAATAAGCAATTACAGTCGTGAGGATGTTTTGCCGGAAATTGAACAGAGGCAGATGACGGCAGAAGCTTACGGCAGGATTAGTCTGTGCAGCAGGGTATACAAGGAAGCATTGGCATGTCTTTCTTATGATGAGTATCTGGACTCTGTCAATGAAAAGGCTGACGAGATTTCGATTATGAATAAGTTTTCCGGCAATGGAGGCTTTGCAGAGAAAAATGCTGCTAAAACGAGCAGAGTCTACAGTAAGCTTGAAGGCACAGTGCCTGAGGTTATGGATGCATCGGGACTTTTGAATATTACAGATAATGAGCTCACGGATTATGTGGCTGTGATTATGCTTTTTATCATTGCTCTCAATCTTGTGTTTTATGAAAAAAGCGAGAACCAGCTTGCATTGCTTAGAACAACTGCAAGGGGCAGAAGGCAGCTTATGGCGTCAAAGTCATTTGTGATGATTATGGCGGTCATTCTTATCACCTTACTGTTGTATGGCATCAATGCAGTCATAAGCATGTGCTTTTACAATCCGATAAATCTGAAAAGTCCGCTTCAAAGTGTTTATCTGTACTATGGCAGTCCGTTTAAGCTTAGTATAGGACAATTTCTGGCATGCTATTTTCCTGTGAAAATAATAAGCTTTATATTGCTTGGCATGTTTTTTATGCTGATATGCGCAGCGCTTGACAATATTATATTTGTGTTCGTTGTTTCTGCAGTGACCGTGGTTATTGAGGCTATCTGCTACACAACGATTTCAGGAACCAGCTTCCTAGCCTTCCTTAAGTACATAAATATCATGTATGGAGTCAGGACAGGCAGACTTTTTTTCTGATTATGTCAATATCAATCTGTTTGGATATCCGATTAATACCGGGGTATTGTATGGCTTGTTCTGGCTTGTGTGTATAGCTGTATGTATTTTTGCGGTTACAAATTATCTCAATTCGGTGCATGAAAAGAAGCTGCTTTTACTGCCCGGCTTTGCCTGCGGCAAAAATACAGGCTGTCATACATCTTTATTTTTGCACGAATGCTATAAGGCGCTTGTTCCGGGAAAAGTGTTACTTATATTGATTGCGGCAGCTCTTTTTGTGGTATGGTGGAATCCGGCAGAGAAGCTTTCCTATGACTCGGTTGATGAGGTGTATTACAAGGAATATATGGACAAATATTATGGACCTTTAACTGCCAAAACCAATGAGCTTCTGGATGAAGAAAGAGTAAAATACGACCGGCTGGCAGATAACATTGCTTACGATATGGCACAGGGGAAGAGTGAAAGCTATATCAATATAAAGTACAAGGATGAACTGAGCAGACAGGAGGCTTTCAATAAGGTTACAGCACATGTGGATTACCTTAAGACGTTAAATGAGGGCTGGCTGTTTTTTGAAAAGGGCTATGATATCCTCACCGACAGAACAGACTTCAAAAACCGTGATACAGCACAGGCATTTGTGTATGTTATTCTCCTAATAGCAATAGCCTGCGGTATATGTGGAGCGGATTATGCAAACCATGAAATCCGGCTTTTAAGGACTACCCGCCGTGGCAGGAAACAGCATATGGGAATCAAATGCATACTTGGCTTTTTGGGCACTGTCACAGCATTTGCACTTGTATATATTGTGCGGCTGTGCAATGTGCTTTCGGCATATGGCACGCAGGGGCTTAATGCTCCGGCGGCAAGTATGGAGCATCTGTGGCGTGTTTCACAGAATATATCGGTAGGGCAGTATATACTTATCATAATGCTGATGCGCTTTATAGGGGGATTACTGGTCAGCCTGTTTGTTTTTGCAATGTTTAAATACTTAAGAAGCGGCATGTCTGTGATTATATCATGCGTCCTTTTAATTGTGCTGCCACTGGCGCTTGTGGCTTTTGGGGTGACGAATGCGCAGTATATGTTGTTTAATCCGCTGCTTCTTGGAAATATATTTTGAATTCACTAGGAAAAACATTACAGATTGTTCCAATGAAATAGATAAAAAGCATCTGTCCGGAAAACCGGATAGATGCTTTTTAATATAGGACAAAGTTATAATTTTTTATAAAAATCTGTGATGCGGTCCATGCGTGCCCCCATATTCATAAGCAGTGCATCCGCAATAGTAATTGCAGCCATAGCTTCAACAACAACAACAGCACGTGGCACGATAATCGGGTCATGACGTCCTTTGATAGAAATCTCTATATCTTCACCGGATTTATTTACGGTGTGCTGTGTAGCTGCGATTGAAGGAGTAGGTTTTATGGCAGCTCTGAAAATAAGCGGTGAGCCGTCTGTCATGCCGCCGAGAGTACCACCGGAGTGATTTGTCTCTTTTTGAAACAGCGCCATCCCTCATAATAAAGGCATCATTGTTTGTAAGTCCTGTAGCAGTTGCTGCATCAAAGCCATCGCCAATTTCGAAGCCCTTTACAGCTCCGATAGACATAATAGCTTTTGCCAGATTGGCATCAATTTTCTCGAATACAGGATCACCGAGCCCGACAGGAAGACCTGTGATGACACATTCACACACACCGCCTGAGGAATTGAGTGATTTAAGGCATTCCTCCAGATATTTGGAAGCCTTTAGAGCTGCATCGGCATCAGGCATATAAAGTGAATTGTTGTAAATCTCATGGGCATCAAAATTAACCTCATTAATTGTAACAGGACCTATTGATCTGGTGTATGTAAGAAATTTTATGCCAAGGCCCGAGAGCATCTTTACAGCGATAGCACCTGCTGCAACACGGCCTATTGTCTCGCGTCCCGAAGAACGACCTCCGCCTCTGTAGTCTCTGAAGCCGTATTTCTCATCAAAGCAAAAGTCAGCATGCCCCGGACGATAGTATGAAGCAATCTCACTGTAATCCTTTGATTTCTGATTTTTATTCCACACAACCATAGAAACAGGTGTACCTGTAGTCTTTCCCTCAAACACACCGGAGAGAATTTCAACCGCATCATCCTCCTTGCGTGGGGTAGTGAACTTGGACTGTCCCGGCTTTCTTCTGTTTAAGAATATCTGAATATCCTCCTCACACAGCTCAAGCCCCGCAGGAACGCCGTCCACAACGACACCTAAGCCATTTCCGTGTGATTCTCCCCATGTTGTTACCCTAAAAATATTTCCGTATGATGAACCTGCCATGATGGTCTCCTTATTATAATAATGGGTAACTATTTAAACCTCTGAGAACAAAAAATGATATATCATGCTTGCATGTAAACAGCATTTTTGGTTTTCAATGTGACTCGAATAGTTACGATAATAAATACATTATAATTAATAGCAAGTTGAATAGTCAAGAAAACTATGATATTATTTTATTTAGATAACTTTCGAACTATGTTTGTATATAATTATGTGATTAAAGGGTCAATCCGGATATTTACATTTTGGGAGAAATATGGCATAATGCTCTTCCGTGGTTGCGTGGAGATGAGTTCGATGCGGTTATGAACTATCCGCTTGATTCACATGATACAAAGCGCCTTCGCTCTGATACAAAGAATCTCGACCAGTACTTTGCACAGCTTGCAGACTTTTTTGAGAGGCATTGCATAGATACCACACTGCTGGCCAAACGGAATATTAATCAGAAAAATCGCAGGCAATGGCGATAAGTAAAAGAAACAGGAGAATTAAACGAAATATGGCTAAATATGAGTTACTAAAACAAGAGGGACGTGCCAAGAGAGGTACATTCCATACTGTGCATGGAGATATACAGACACCTGTATTTATGAATGTAGGAACAGTAGGTGCGATAAAGGGCGCTGTCTCTACGGACGATTTAAAGGAGATAAAGTGTCAGGTTGAGCTGTCAAATACATATCATCTGCATGTAAGAACCGGAGACAAAATCATTAAAGAGCTTGGCGGACTGCACAAATTCATGGTGTGGGACAGACCAATCCTTACAGATTCCGGCGGATTCCAGGTGTTTTCACTGGCGGGTCTTCGCAAAATAAAGGAGGAAGGCGTGTACTTCAACTCGCATATTGACGGTGCTAAGATTTTTATGGGACCGGAGGAGAGCATGCAGATACAGTCAAACCTCGGCTCCACGATAGCTATGGCATTTGACGAGTGCCCATCTAGTGTTGCAGACAGACAGTATGTGACAAACTCTGTAAACAGGACAGCGCGCTGGCTTGAGAGGTGCAAAAAGGAGATGGCACGCTTAAACAGTTTACCGGATACTATCAACAAGGAGCAGCTTTTATTCGGTATAAATCAGGGAGCTATTTATGATGATATAAGAATTGACCATGCAAAGCGCATTTCTGAGCTTGAGCTGGACGGCTATGCTGTCGGCGGACTGGCGGTAGGAGAGAGCCATGAGGAAATGTACCATATTCTTGATGAAACAGTGCCTCATCTGCCTGTTAATAAACCTACATACCTGATGGGAGTAGGAACTCCTGCCAATATACTTGAGGGTGTAGAGAGAGGAATCGACTTCTTTGACTGTGTATACCCAAGCAGAAACGGCCGTCACGGACATGTATACACGAATCACGGCAAGCTTAATCTGTTCAACCAGAAGTATCAGAAGGATATGCGCCCTATTGAGGAGGGCTGTAACTGTCCTGCCTGTCGCACATATTCGCGTGCATATATCAGGCATCTTTTAAAGGCAAAGGAGATGCTCGGAATGAGACTGTGCGTGCTCCATAATTTGTATTTCTACAACAACATGATGGAGGAGATAAGGGATTCACTTGATGCAGGCCGTTTTGCCTCATACAAGGCTGAAAAGCTCTATGGAATGACACAGGGAGAGCAGAGCTAGCAGATAAATATAAAAAATCTCGAAAATGATAAAAAATCCTTGCCGTTAGCACGTTTAACGTGTATTATGGTAATAGTGCTTAGAACACATCAATTATAGAATATTTAGGAGGAACAATTGATGACATCAATTTTAGCAAACGGTCAGGCAGCAGGAACAGTTGGAATGATTGTCTGGTTAGTAGTACTTTTCGCAGTTATGTATTTTCTTATGATCCGTCCACAGAAGAAGGAGCAGAAGAAAAAGGAGCTTATGCTCAAAGAGGTTGCAACAGGAGACACAGTTCTTACAACAAGTGGATTCTACGGAACAGTTATCGATATCGAGGACGATACTGTAATCGTTGAGTTTGGTAACAACAAGAACTGCCGTATTCCAATGCAGAAGGCAGCTATCGCTGACCTTGAGAAAGCAGAGGATTCAGCTAAATAATGCAAATTTGTAAAGCCGTCACATAAGTGGCGGTTTTCTTATTATCCGCATCTCTTGCAATAATAATAAAAAACTGTTATTATAGTATGCAGTTATTATAAGCTGCAGTTATAAATTGCATGAAAAAGTAAAATATCCCGGCATATTGAAATAACTACTTTAATGCTTTAATATAAGAATATGTATTTTTATGTAAAAGAGGTAAGAAATTATGGAATATAAAGTTGGTGTAATTTCAGGAGACGGAATCGGACCGGAGATAGTCACTGAGGCAAAAAAGGTATTGGACAAAATAGCAGACAAGTATGGACACAGCTTCAACTACACAGACATTCTTATGGGTGGCTGCTCAATTGATGCTACAGGTGTTCCTCTTACAGATGAGGCTATTGCGACTGCGCTTGATTCAGATGCGGTGCTGATGGGTTCAATCGGTGGCAACACAGCCACATCACCATGGTACAAGCTGGCCCCTGAGCTTCGTCCGGAGGCAGGACTTTTAAAGCTTAGAAAGTCGCTCAATCTGTTTGCAAATCTTAGACCGGCATACCTGTACAAGGAGCTTGCTGCAGCATGTCCGCTCCGTAGCGATATCATCGGAGATGGCTTTGATATGATGATTATGCGTGAGCTTACAGGAGGTCTTTACTTCGGAGCCAGAGAGACAAAAGAGGTGGACGGAGTTGTTACGGCCACAGATACACTGACATACAATGAGAATGAAATCAGAAGAATCGCAAAGCGAGGCTTTGATATAGCTATGAAGAGAAGGAAAAAGGTCACATCCGTAGACAAGGCAAATGTGCTTGATTCTTCCAGATTATGGAGAAAGATCGTTGAGGAGGTCGCTAAGGATTATCCGGAGGTTACATACGAGCATATGCTTGTTGATAACTGTGCAATGCAGCTTGTAAAGGATCCTAAGCAGTTTGATGTTATCCTCACAGAGAATATGTTTGGCGATATTTTATCAGATGAAGCAAGTATGGTGACAGGCTCAATCGGTATGCTTTCATCAGCAAGCCTTAACGATACAAAGTTCGGACTTTACGAGCCAAGTGGCGGATCTGCTCCTGATATCGCAGGAAAGGGCATTGCAAACCCTATCGCAACAATCCTTTCAGCAGCCATGATGCTTCGCTATTCATTTGATCTGGACAAGGAAGCACAGGCAATCGAGGATGCTGTAAAGCAGGTGCTTAAGGAGGGTTACAGGACAATCGACATCATGCCACAGCCGGGTGAGACTACAGAGGGTATCACACAGGTAGGCACAGCACAGATGGGGGATCTCATCGCAGAGCGTGTGTAGCTGCATGACTTATAATAGACAGCTAACAGGTTATAGATAGGCAGATTGTTGTGTATACAGTAGTAATGATGAAGTACTCAAAGAAATAGTCGGAGATAAATAAGGAGATAAAATATGATAAGTGATAACGCAAGAGCCGGAATGCAGCAGGCACCGGCAAGAAGTTTATTTAATGCTCTTGGTTTTACACCGGAGGAAATGAAAAAGCCTATGGTCGGAATCGTAAGCTCATTCAATGAGATTGTTCCGGGCCATATGAATATAGACAAAATCGTTGAGGCTGTAAAGCTTGGAGTTGCAGAGGCAGGAGGAGTGCCTGTAGTATTTCCTGCAATTGCAGTTTGCGATGGTATTGCAATGGGACATGTGGGTATGAAATATTCCCTTGTCACAAGAGATCTGATTGCAGATTCTACAGAGTGTATGGCAATCGCTCATCAGTTTGATGCACTTGTAATGGTTCCAAACTGCGACAAGAACGTGCCGGGACTTCTGATGGCGGCTGCACGTCTTAATCTGCCTACAGTATTTGTATCAGGCGGTCCAATGCTTGCTGGCCACGTTAAGGGCAGAAAGAGAAGCCTTTCATCGATGTTTGAGGCTGTCGGCTCATACGCTGCTGGTACTATGACTGAGGATGATGTATGTGAGTATGAGAACAAGGTATGTCCTACCTGCGGTTCATGCTCGGGAATGTACACAGCCAACTCTATGAACTGTCTTACAGAGGCACTCGGTATGGGACTTCGCGGAAACGGAACAATACCTGCTGTATATTCAGAGCGTATCCGTCTTGCAAAGCATGCGGGAATGGCTGTTATGGATATGTACAACAAGGGTATCAAGGCGAGAGATATCATCACAAAGGATGCAATAATGAACGCACTCACAGTTGATATGGCACTCGGCTGCTCTACAAACTCTATGCTTCATCTTCCGGCTATCGCTCATGAGATAGGCTTTGATTTTGATATCAGCTTTGCAAATCCAATCAGTGAGAGGACACCAAATCTCTGCCACCTTGCCCCGGCAGGCCCTACATATATGGAGGACTTAAATGAGGCCGGCGGTGTGTGGGCTGTCATGAAAGAGCTTGCTGATATCGGACTTTTAAATACAGACTGTATGACTGTTACAGGAAAGACAGTTGGAGAGAATATAAAGAATGCAGTCAATAGAGACCCTGAGGTCATCAGACCGGTAGACAATCCATATTCAAAAACCGGAGGACTTGCAGTGCTTAAAGGAAATCTGGCTCCGGACGGCTCTGTAGTAAAGCGTTCAGCAGTTGTCGATGAGATGATGGTTCATGAGGGCCCTGCAAGAGTATTTGACTGCGAGGAGGATGCAATTGCAGCAATAAAGGGCGGCAAGATCGTAGAGGGTGATGTGGTTGTCATCAGATACGAGGGACCAAAGGGCGGCCCTGGAATGAGAGAGATGCTTAACCCTACATCCGCTATTGCCGGAATGGGACTTGGAAGCTCTGTAGCACTCATCACAGACGGACGTTTTTCAGGAGCTTCAAGAGGAGCTTCAATAGGTCATGTTTCACCTGAGGCCGCAGTAGGCGGACCAATTGCCCTGGTTGAAGAGGGAGATATCATAAAGATTGATATTCCAAACATGAAGCTTGAGCTCGATGTGTCAGACGAGGTGCTTGCTGAGCGTAAGGCAAAGTGGCAGCCAAGGGAGCCGAAGGTTACAACAGGCTATTTGAAGAGATACGCAGCGCTTGTTACATCAGGAAACAGAGGAGCCATCCTTGCACTTCCGGGCGAGCAGAACGCGTAGTATAAATTTTGATAGAAAATTCAGTACGAATAAGGCTTTTACCTATTATCGTAAAGGATTCGTATAAGAAAAAGAGGAATACAAGATGCAGTTAACAGGATCACAGGTTATTATAGAATGCTTAAAAGAACAGGGTGTTGACACAGTATTCGGTTATCCGGGAGGAGCCATCCTTAATGTCTATGACGAGCTCTACAAGCATCCGGAGATTAAGCATGTGCTGACCTCACATGAGCAGGGAGCAAGCCATGCGGCCGACGGCTATGCGAGAAGCACCGGAAAAGTTGGCGTCTGTCTGGCTACAAGCGGACCGGGGGCGACAAATCTGGTCACAGGAATTTCGACAGCATACATGGATTCGATTCCAATCGTCGCAATCACATGTAATGTCGGAGTCTCGTTACTTGGAAAGGACAGCTTTCAGGAGATAGATATTGCCGGAATTACAACGCCTGTAACTAAATACAGCTTTATTGTAAAGGATATAGAGAAGCTTGCAGATACAATACGCAGAGCTTTCAATATAGCAAGAAAAGGCAGACCGGGTCCTGTACTTGTGGATATTCCAAAGAATGTTACGGCAGATCTGGTAGAGTACACCAAACAGGAAATCAAGCTTCCTGAGCGTGTGACAGAAACTATTACAGACAGTGACATTGATAATGCAATTGAACTCATAAAAGCATCCAAAAAGCCATATATATTTGTAGGAGGCGGAGTGGTTCTCTCCGGAGCAAGCAAAGAGCTTAAGGAATTTGTGGACAAGGTGAATGCACCTGTTTGCGATACGCTCATGGGCAAGGGTGCATATGACGGCACAAGTGATAACTACACAGGCATGCTTGGTATGCATGGCACAAAGACCTCAAACCTTGGAGTTTCAGAGTGCGACCTTTTGATTGCGATTGGTACACGTTTTTCGGACAGAGTGCTTGGCAATCCTAAAAAGTTTGCAGACCAGGCCAAGATATTACAGTTTGATGTAGACGCAGCAGAGATTAATAAAAATATCCGTGTTACATCGAGTGTTATAGGCGATGTGAAGGAAATACTTACACGCATCAACAAAAAGCTCACACAGCTTGACCACAATTCATGGGTTGAGCATGTGCTTGCATATGCAAAGACTTTTCCTCTTACATATCACAAAGAGGGACTTAGCGGACCATTTGTTATTGAAAAAATCTATGAAATGACAAAAGGAAATGCTATAATGGTTACTGAGGTCGGTCAGCATCAGATGTGGGCAGCCCAGTATTACAAATACAGTAAGCCGAGAACTCTTCTTACATCAGGAGGTCTTGGTACCATGGGATACGGTCTCGGTGCTGCAATCGGTGCCCAGACAGCTAATCCAGACAGGACTGTAGTCAATATTGCAGGTGACGGATGCTTCAGAATGAACATGAACGAGCTTGCAACAGCTTCAAGAGAAAAGCTTCCTCTTATCGAGGTTATAATAAACAACCATGTACTTGGAATGGTACGCCAGTGGCAGACTCTTTTTTACGAGAAGCATTACTCGGCAACCGTACTTGATGATGGGGTGGATTATGTAAAGCTTTCAGAAGCAATGGGAGCCACTGCACGACGTGTTAAGACCCAGGAAGAATTTGAAAAAGCATTTGCAGATGCCTTAAAGAGCAAGACACCGTTTGTCATTGATTGTATCATTGATTCAGATGACAAGGTATGGCCTATGGTTGCACCGGGCAAGCCTATCGACGAGTCTTTCGATGAAGAGGACTACAATGCGACACAAGGAGGAAATTAGAGTGAGTAGAGTTTACAATTTTTCAGCAGGACCTGCAGTTTTACCTGAGGAGGTATTGCAGGAAGCAGCAGCAGAGATGATGGATTATAAGGGAAGCGGAATGTCGGTTATGGAGATGAGCCACAGATCTAAATGGTTTGATGACATTATCAAGGATGCCGAGAAGGATCTCCGCGAGCTTATGAATATACCTGACAATTACAAGGTGCTTTTCCTTCAGGGTGGTGCTTCACAGTTCTTCGCTGAGGTACCGATGAACCTTATGAAAAATAAAAAAGCAGGATACATTATCACAGGTCAGTGGGCTAAAAAGGCGTTTGCCGAGGCTAAGATTTACGGAGATGCCGTAGAGCTTGCTTCGTCTGCAGATGAGACCTTCTCATACATACCTGACTGCTCAGATTTACCAATCACAGATGATATGGATTATGTATACATTTGCGAGAACAATACTATCTACGGAACAAAGTACAAGAAGCTTCCAAACACAAAGGGTAAGAACCTTGTAGCTGATGTATCTTCATGCTTCTTATCAGAGCCTGTAGATGTATCAAAATATGCTGTTATCTATGGCGGAGTACAGAAGAATGTAGGACCTGCCGGAGTAGTTATAGCAATTATCAGAGAGGACCTTATCACAGATGATTGTCTACCGGGCACACCAACCATGCTCAAGTGGAAGACTCAGGCCGATAATGATTCTCTTTACAATACACCACCATGCTACGGCATCTATATCTGTGGCAAGGTATTCAAATGGCTCAAGAAGATGGGCGGTCTTTCAGTTATGAAGGAGAGAAATGAGGAGAAGGCCAAGATTCTCTACGATTTCCTTGATCAGAGCAAGCTCTTTAAGGGAACAGTAAGAAAAGAGGACAGATCACTCATGAATGTTCCGTTTGTAACAGGAGATGCAGAGCTTGATGCCAAGTTTGTAAAGGAGGCAACTGCAGCCGGATTTGTAAACCTTAAGGGACACCGTACAGTTGGCGGAATGAGAGCATCTATCTACAATGCTATGCCAAAAGAGGGCGTTGAGAAGCTTGTAGAGTTTATGAAGAAGTTTGAGGAGGAGAATGCATAATGTTTAATTACACATGCTTAAACCCAATCGCAGGAGTAGGCCTTGACCTGTTCTCTGACGATTATAAAAAGGTTGATGATATTAAGGATGCAGATGCAGCACTTGTAAGAAGTGCCGCTATGCATGACATGGAGCTTGGTGACAAGGTACTTGCTGTGGCAAGAGCAGGAGCAGGAGTAAACAATATTCCGCTTGACAAGTGTGCCGAGCAGGGAATTGTTGTATTCAACACACCGGGAGCCAATGCAAACGGTGTTAAGGAGCTTGTGTTTGCCGGAATGCTTTATGCATCAAGAGATATCGTTGGAGGTATCGACTGGTGTCTTGCAAACCAGAACGATGAGAATATTGCAAAGACAGCCGAGAAGCAGAAAAAGAACTTTGCAGGAACAGAGATTTCAGGAAAGAAGCTCGGTGTTATCGGACTTGGAGCCATCGGTGTACTTGTTGCAAATGCTGCCGTACATATGGGCATGGATGTTTACGGATATGATCCATACATCTCAGTAAATGCCGCATGGAATCTTTCAAGAAGCGTTAAGCATATCAGCAATGTTGAGGACATCTACAAGAACTGTGATGTCATCACAATCCATGTACCGCTTCTTGATTCAACAAAGAAGATGATAAACGCTGATGCTATTGCAATGATGAAGCCAACCGCTATCGTATTAAACTTTGCCAGAGATCTTCTCGTTGACGAAGAGGCTATGGTAGATGCACTTGCCAAGGGAAAGGTTAAGAAGTACGTTTCAGATTTCCCTAACAACACAACTGTTGGAGCAAAGGGTTGCATCGTAACACCTCATCTTGGAGCATCTACAGCAGAGTCAGAGGATAATTGTGCAGTTATGGCTGTCAAGGAGCTGAGAGATTACTTAGAGAATGGTAATATCGTTCATTCAGTAAACTTCCCTGACTGCAGCATGGGTGCATGCACAGCTTCAGGCAGAGTCGGAATCCTTCACAAGAATGTTAAGGGTATGATTGGACAGATTACAACAGCTCTTGCAGAGGCTGATATCAATGTATCTGATCTGACAAACAAGGGCAAGGGTGACTATGCATATTCACTTCTTGATCTTGATTCAGCTATTGATGCTTCTACCGTTGAGAAGCTTTCTGCCATTGACGGAGTGCTCAGAGTGAGAGTTATTAAATAGTGAATTAATATTTGATTTAAATACTGATCCCCCATATTTTATATGGGGGATTTAGTGGGTTATAAGGAAATAACAAATATAGAAAATATATAAGAGATATATAGGAGATTATATGATCAGACAAATTATTGGTGAAGTATCAGTGCCGGTTGCAAATACCGAGGTACAGCAGGTTATTGAAAACCCGGGCATTTTAAAGACATATCTGGAGAAGTATATGCCATCGCTTATAAGCTTTCTCGTGCAGCTTGTTGTTGCGATTGTGATACTGCTTATAGGTATTAAGGTGATTAAATCAGTCGTAAAAATAATTAAAAAAGGATTTGATAAAAGCAGAATGGACGCTGCAGTGGCATCATTTCTAGCAAATGTTATTAAATACTTTTTGTATTTTATTCTTGTCATGGCACTGCTTTCGGGCTTTGGAGTGGCGACCGGCTCTGTTATAGCGGTTCTTGGCTCTGCCGGACTTACTGTAGGTATGGCATTGCAGGGCAGCCTGTCGAATTTCGCAGGAGGCGTGCTTATTCTTTTGATGAAGCCGTTTGGCGTGGGCAATTACATAGTTGACGGTTCAAGTGGTACAGAGGGCACTGTAAAGGATATAAATCTGTTTTATACAAGACTTTTGACAATAGATAACAAGATGGTTATGATACCAAACGGAAAGCTCGCTGATTCGTGTATCACAAATGTATCTATGATGGATAAGAGGATGCTTGATTTGAGAGTAACAGTATCCTACAGCACAGATTTAGCATTTGCAAAGAGTGTGCTGGAATCTGTTGTCACATCAGCAGATACGATGCTTCACGATGAGCCGAGCAATGTGTTTGTGAGTGAGCTGCAGGATTCGGCAATAGAGCTCGGTGCGAGAATCTGGGTGAAGAACGAGGATTACTGGAACACAAAATGGCAGCTTACAGAAGAAATTAAAACAGCATTTGATAAAAATAACATCGAAATTCCGTTTCCACAGATGGATGTTAATATTCAGAAGAGGAGTATAGAATCTGACTTTTAAAGCCGAGTGTTGCAGAATATTACTTTAACAGATTTTTTGTGGTAAATATACTTATAATTTAACTATAATATGTAAAAATGTGGTATACTATCATCAACGCATTTTAGGAGGAATAATTGATGACAATTCACGATTTGGCTGAATACGAGATTTTAGATGAGCACAGAGTGGAGGATGTCCAGTCGGATGGATTCATTCTGAGACACAAAAAAAGTGGTGCAAGGATTGCCATTTTATCAAATAATGATGATAACAAGGTCTTTTATATAGGCTTCAGGACTCCGCCGGAGGATGAGACGGGTGTACCGCATATTATTGAGCATACCACACTCTGCGGTTCAAAGAAGTTCCCTGTAAAGGATCCCTTCATTGAGCTGGCAAAGGGCTCGCTCAATACATTTTTAAATGCCATGACATACCCTGACAAGACAGTTTATCCTGTTGCCAGCTGCAATGATCAGGATTTTAAGAATCTCATGGATGTGTATCTGGATGCAGTGTTTAATCCGAATATCACAAAGTACGAGGAGATTTTCAAGCAGGAGGGCTGGCACTACGAGCTTACAGGCAAGGATGACGAGCTTAAGATAAACGGAGTGGTGTACAATGAGATGAAGGGAGCATACTCATCGCCTGACGAGGTGCTTTCAAGCCAGATTTATCGCTCATTGTTTCCGGACAATACCTACAGCAAGGATTCAGGCGGCAATCCGGAGTATATTCCTAAGCTTACGTATGAAGCATATCTGGACTTCTATCACAAGTATTATCATCCATCCAATTCATACATTTATCTGTATGGTGATATGGATGTTGTCGAGAGACTTGAGTGGCTGGATAAGGAATATCTGAGCCTGTATGATTATAAAAAGTTAATTCAGAAATTAATAAACAGCCTGCATTTGATGAAATAAAGAATGTTGAGGCGCAGTATTCAATTACCATGGATGATTCACAGGAGAATAAGACTTATCTATCTTATAACCGTGTGGTAGGGGATTCGCTTGATGAGATGCTCTATCAGGCATTTGATGTGCTTGACTATGCACTTGTCAGCTCACCGGGAGCACCGGTGAAACAGGCATTGATAGATGCGGGAATCGGTGATGATGTGTATGGCTCATACGATGCGGGCATTCTGCAGCCGGTATTTTCGTTTGTGGCAAAGAATGCCAATGCATCTCAGGCAGATGAGTTTGAAAGTATTATAGAAAACACTCTTAAAGAGGTTGTTAAAACAGGAATTAATAAAGAAGCATTGCTCGCGGGAATCAACAGCAGCGAGTTCAAATTCAGGGAGGCTGACTTCGGACAGTTCCCTAAGGGTCTTCTTTTTGGATTAAACTGTTTAGACAGCTGGCTGTTTGATGATATGAAGCCTTTTATACATCTGGAGTGTCTTGGTACCTTTGCAAAGCTTCGAAAGGCTGTAGATACGGATTATTTTGAAAAGCTTATACAGGAGTATCTGCTTGACAATACCCATGGTTCATCTGTCACAGTAAAGCCGAAGCGTGGCCTTGGCAATGAGAGGGAGGAGGCTTTGGCAAAGGAGCTTTCCGATTATAAGGCATCTCTTTCGGATGAAGAGATTAAAAAGCTGATTGAGGATACAGAGCATTTAAAGAAATACCAGGAGGAGCCTTCGTCGGATGAGGACCTGCGCAAGCTTCCAATGCTTACAAGAGCGGATATGAAAAAGAATGCTATGCCTTTTTCAAACATTGAGGATGAACTTTTGGATGTAAAGGTTGTGCGTCATGACATAGAGTCAAACGGCATTGATTATATATCATTTTATTTGATGCAGGTGATTTTGCCCAGAGTGAGCTTGGCTATCTTGGCTTCTTCACAAACGCACTCGGGCTGGTGAGCACCGAAAAGTACAGCTATACCGATTTAGCCAATGCTACCAACATATATACCGGCGGAATCAGCACAGGTACTGCAAGTCACCCGGATATTAAGGATAGAAATAATTTCGTGTTTAAGTTTGAGGTAAAGCTTAAGGTGTTGGAGAAAAATCTTGACAAGGCACTTGAGCTTATGGAGCAGATGCTTCTTTCATCGGATTTTACAGATACAAAGAGACTGGGTGAGCTTGTAGCGCAGATTAAGGCAAGGCTTCAGGCTAACCTTAGCAGTTCCGGTCATTTGGTTGCAGCTATGCGAAGCATGTCGAGCTTCTCGTGCTACGCACTTTATCAGGACGAGCTAAAGGGAGTTGCTTTTTACCGCTCTATATGTCGCATAGAAAAGGAGCTTTCAGAGTCACCAAAGAGTGTGTCAGATAAGCTTGCTGCAATAGCCAAAAAGCTGTTTGCAAGAAACAGAATGCTTATCAGCTTTACCGGAAATAACGAGGCATACGGCAATGCAAAGCCTTCGTTGGAAAAAGTTATAACTGGATTTAATAAAATGAGTGCTGTAGGCAATCAGGCAGAGGTTCATTTTAATACAGCAAAGGAAGCATTTATTGATGCATCCCAGATACAGTATGTGGCAAAAACAGGTGATTTCATCTGCGAGGGCTATGAATACACCGGAGCACTGAGACTGCTGCGTATCATCTTAAGCTATGATTATCTCTGGATAAATGTCAGGGTAAAGGGCGGTGCTTACGGCTGCATGAATACATTCCTTAGAAGCGGAGAGAGCTACTTTGTCTCATATCGAGACCCTAACCTTTCAGACACACTTGATGTCTATGACAGGATACCTGAGTATATAAAGAGCTTTTCGCCTGACGAGAGGGATATGACCAAGTATATTATCGGTACCTTCAGTGCTCTTGATACGCCTATGAATCCGGAGGCAAAGGGCAGCAGATCACTGTCGGCATATCTCGAGGGTATTACCTACGAGCAGATTCAAAAGGAGAGAAATGAGATACTAAATGCACAGCCGGAGGATATCAGAAGGCTTGCAGACCTTGTAGAGGCAGTGCTTAAGAAGGACAGTATATGTGTCATCGGCAATGAAAATATGATTAAAGAGTCGGCAGGACTCTTTGAGAATGTTGAAAAGCTTATATAAATACAGATTCACATAGGAGGAAAAATGATACAGAATTTCAAATCGGGTTTTGTTACAATAATCGGTAGACCAAACGTGGGCAAGTCAACACTGATGAACAGGCTTATCGGTCAGAAAATTGCCATCACATCAAACAAGCCTCAGACCACAAGAAACCGCATCCAGACAGTGTACACGGATATGGAAAAGGGACAGATAGTGTTCCTTGATACTCCGGGCATACACAAGGCCAAAAACAAGCTGGGCGAGTATATGGTCAATGTGGCGGAAAAGACATTAAATGAGGTGGATGTTGTGCTGTGGCTTGTGGAACCGACCAACTTTATCGGGGCGGGAGAGCAGCATATCATAGAGCAGCTTAAAAAAGTTAATACACCTGTTATATTGATTATCAACAAGGTAGATACAGTGGAAAAGGAAAAGGTGCTTGAGTATATAGATACCTACCGCAAGGTATACGACTTTGCAGAGATTATTCCTACGTCAGCCTTAAGAGGGCAGAATACGGATGATGTTATTAATTCTATATTTAAGTATTTGCCTTATGGCCCACAGTTCTATGATGAGGACACCATCACAGATCAGCCGGAGCGTGCAATCTGTGCTGAGATTATCAGGGAAAAAGCGCTCCATGCTCTAAATGACGAGGTGCCGCATGGCATTGCAGTAGGAATTGACCGCATGAAGACAAGAAAGACAAAGAGTGGTTCTATTATAGATATGGATGCCACAATTGTCTGTGAGCGAGACTCCCATAAGGGAATCATTATAGGAAAGCAGGGCAGTATGCTCAAAAAAATCGGTACCAATGCGCGCTATGAGATGGAAAGACTGCTTGACTGTAAGGTGAATCTGAAGCTATGGGTCAAGGTAAAGAAGGATTGGAGAGACAGCGACTTCCTTATCAAGAACTTTGGATACAAAGAGGAAGAATAGTATTTTGAAAGTAAGATTAAGATGTCACAGAGTGTAGTGTTGACCGGTATGGTGCTTTCAGCCATGCCGGTAGGGGATTTTGACAAAAGAATAACGATTCTCACAAAGGAACGAGGGAAAATCACAGCCTTTGCAAGGGGCGCAAGACGTCCAAACAGCCAGCTTATGGCAGGAAGCAATCCATTTTCGTTCGGTGAGTTTGAGCTGTTTGAGGGTAAAAGCGCATATTCTCTTTCAAAGGTCACTATCAGCAACTATTTCAGGGAGCTTACACAGGATTTGGAAGCAGTATACACCGGGTTTTACTTTCTGGAGTTCTGCGGATATTTTTGTCAGGAGAACAATGACGAGAAGGATATGTTAAAGCTCCTTTATCAATCACTCCGGGCTCTTGAATCACCGGCATATAAAAATGAGCTGGTCAGGGCAGTTTTTGAGCTTAAGGCTATTACGATAAATGGCGAGGGCCCATCGCTGTTTTCGTGTATACACTGTCATTCAAGGGAAGGACTTAATGTCTTTTCGGCAAGTCGCGGAGGGGTGTTTTGCGACAACTGTGGCACGCAGGTGCAGGGCAGGCATATACTAAGCGATACACTCTATACCATGCAGTATATTGTTTCAGCTGATATCACGAAGCTGTACACATTTGCAGTGTCAGACGATGTGCTTGATGAGCTGAGAAGCATAATGAAGGAATATCTTTCAATCTATGTGCATCATGATTTTAAATCAGCAGCTTTTCTGTGATAAATTAAAGCATGAAATTAAATCATGAAATAATTAATAGATACTATGCATGTCGTTGCCCTTTAAAATATGATACTTGAAATCATATATACAAAAGGGTATAATATCATAGATTATATTTTAGGAGGCAGCTATGAATAAAAAGCTATCAATGCTGTTGCCTGTTATTGCGACATGCGGTTTGCTTGCCGGGTGCGGTACGGATTATTATACCAAGGACAGCACGGTGTTTGTTGCAAAAAACGGCAGTGTGGTATCTACAGATGTCGAGGACTTTGATACAGCTGCATACAAGCAGGATGACTTACAAAGCTATGTGGACAAGTCAATAGACGACTACAATAAGAAGAATGACGGTTCGATCAAACTCAAAAAGCTGACTGTCGAGAAAAAGAAGGCATCTCTTACCATGAGCTATGCGTCAACCGATGAATACACTGATTTCAATGGGACAAAGCTTTTTTCAGGGACGATTGCGGAGGCTCTGGCAGCCGGATATGATTTCAAGACCGATTTCGCAGCGATAGATGATGGCAAGGCAAAGAAATGTGAATCATCTGAGTTTCTGGATGAAACCGGCTACAAGGTCGTTGTTTACGAAGGCAGCTCAAATTTGCACGTGAAAGGGAAAATATTATATGCATCTGTCGACAAAGTAAAGCTTGTAGATGACAAAACAGTTGCGATTGGTGACAAGTACAGCCTGCTTGCATCACAAACCACAGGGACAGAGAGTGCCACAGAGAGCACAGAAGCAGTAAAGGCCGATGCGACGGAAGGAACGGAAAACGGAGCGGATGGTAGTGTCAGTGATGATGATATATTAAACTCGGTCAAGCAAGACAACGAGGTCACATTTGACTTTGACAGTGAGGAGGACAATTCGGTGCCGGTGTCATATATCACATATGTTATATATAAGTAGATTAAGGCGTGAATTGTTATTTAATTAAGAATACAAGTAACTATTCAGTATATCTGATTCTAATGCGCCTGCGGCTTACAGCTGTGAAGGTACTGAACAGTTACGAATACAAATAAATCATAAGTAAGATAGAGAGGAAACAAGAATTATGGAAAAGACCATGGACAAAATCGTACAGGTAGCAAAAGCAAGAGGATTTGTATATCCGGGCTCAGAAATTTACGGAGGTCTTGCAAATACATGGGATTATGGAAACCTGGGCGTAGAGCTTAAAAACAACGTAAAAAGAGCATGGTGGAAGAAATTTATCCAGGAGAATCCTTATAACGTAGGTGTAGACTGTGCCATCCTCATGAATCCTCAGACATGGGTTGCATCAGGACATCTCGGTGGCTTCTCAGATCCGCTTATGGATTGTAAGGAGTGCCACGAGCGATTCAGAGCAGATAAAATCATCGAGGATTTTGCTCAGGACAATGGTATTGAGCTTGAGACATCAGTTGATGGCTGGACAAACGAGCAGATGGTAGATTTCATCAAGGAGCACAATGTTCCATGTCCATCATGCGGCAAGCACAATTTCACAGATATCAGACAGTTCAACCTTATGTTCAAGACCTTCCAGGGTGTTACAGAGGATGCTAAGAACACAGTATATCTTCGTCCGGAGACCGCACAGGGTATCTTTGTAAACTTTAAAAATGTACAGCGTACATCCCGTAAAAAGATTCCGTTCGGTATCGGACAGGTTGGTAAGTCATTCCGTAACGAGATTACACCTGGTAACTTCACCTTCAGAACACGTGAGTTCGAGCAGATGGAGCTTGAGTTCTTCTGCGAGCCTGGAACAGATCTTGAGTGGTTTCAGTACTGGAGAGGTTTCTGCCGTGACTGGCTCATTTCCCTTGGAATCAAGGAAGAGGAGATGAGACTGCGTGACCATGATCCTGCAGAGTTGGCCTTCTACTCAAAGGGAACTACAGATATCGAGTTCTTATTCCCATTCGGATGGGGCGAGCTTTGGGGCATTGCTGATCGTACAGATTATGACCTTGGACGTCATCAGGAAGTTTCAGGACAGGATCTTACATACTTTGATGATCAGAAGAATGAGAAATATCTGCCATACGTTATCGAGCCATCACTCGGTGCAGACCGTGTAGTACTCGCTTTCCTTTGTGCAGCTTATGATGAAGAGGATATCGGTACACCGGAGAAACCGGATGTAAGAACAGTATTCCATTTCCATCCTGCACTTGCACCTGTAAAGATTGGAGTACTTCCGCTGTCAAAGAGCTCAATGAGAGTGC
>ENA-OQKL01000148-OQKL01000148.1-human-gut-metagenome-genome-assembly--contig:-NODE-148-length-24151-cov-3.019522_pt1 | contig 24151 bp, 17 predicted proteins | sample MGYA00242779_ERZ504800 | MGnify/ENA primary metagenome ERZ504800 (study PRJEB26092, sample SAMD00036410) | human gut metagenome | host: Homo sapiens | study: EMG produced TPA metagenomics assembly of... | reverse complement strand
GACAAGAACATCTGCTTCGGCCAGAAGCTCTGTCGCTGTACCAACGATCACGATCAGACCACCGTTTGTATCTTTTTCTTCCATACATTCTGACACATATTCTGTCTCAATTGCTTTTTTCATGGTTTCCAGCTTTTCGCTCTCAAACCAGGTATCTATTGCTTTATGACACATGATACCGAAAACACGGTCATCGGTGATGTAATCGTTAAATTCTCTTAACAGCGTTTCTTCGTCTTTGGCGCAGTCTTCGATATCAAAAATCCGATCCGGCTGCAGCGCATTTGCCAGTTCCATCATTTCTTCTTTTCGTACACCCGGATACAGATCAAAGGAAAGAATACAGGTTTTCTTTTCTTTCTGTTTTTCCTGAACCGCCCGTTTTAATTCTTCAATGATCTCCTTTTTTTCATCCCAGATTTCATTTTCATATCCTGTGATTTTCATTTGCGGATGTAATTCGTAGTTTCCATATTTCTTTTTTAAATTCATTTGGATTCTTTTCCTTTTCTTAATTTTTCTTCCATCCATTGGGGTGTTTCCTGCGCCGATCAGACCTATCATCTTTGTTTCAACGCTTTCGCATCTGGCGGATTTCGCACTTCTGTCCGGTTTTGTTTTTTTACATGTCATATGTTTACAGTTCCACCGTGTACTTATAACGATTTCCCGGATAATAGCAGATCGAATATTCAAAAACCTCGCCGCCCTTCCGGAATGTCTGCCGTGTCCGGATAAAAATAGGCATCTGCGCATCAATTTTCAGTGCTTTCTGCACCTCTTCCGATGGAAGTGCCGCCTCAAGCGTATCCCGGCCGGATTCAATATAGATTCCATGTTCCTCCCGCAGATACTGATACAGCGATTCCATGTATGGCTCCGGCTCTGTTGGCAGTTCGCAGATTTTTTTCAGATACGTAATGGTATAGACCATGGGTTTTCCCACAGCATTCCTCACACGTTTCAGGCAATAACATGGCTCCGTCAATGGAATCTGCAGACTTCTTGCTACCGTTTCCCCGGGACTGATCAGTTCCATCTTGCAGTATGTTGTCTGCATTTCGATATGATGCTTTTTCATTTCTTCCGTGAAACTGATGACACCTTCCATCTGCTCTTCGACTTTCTCGTAGACAACATCTGTTCCGATGCCGCGCCGTGCACGGGCGTAACCGCTCTGTACCAGATTCGTCATCGCCTGGCGTACTGTCACACGCGAAAGCTCGTACTTTTCCATCAGCTCTTTTTCTGTTGGCAGAAAATCTCCTTTTTTGTACGTGCCGCATTCGATCTGCTGTTTCAGAATCTGTTCCAGCTGCGCATACAGCGGCGGTGCTCCCGGATTTCTATCCATTTTTGCAGTTTCTCCTTCTTCTTTTCTCTCCATAGCATTGTATTTTTGTTTCTGAAAATATTTTTGCTCTATTGTGTTTTTTCAGGAAACTGTGACAACAGGCCTTCCATGGCACGGCCGGATGTTTCCGTTTCTATCTGAATCCGAATCTTTCTTTTCCCGCACTCTCTTTCCAGTTCTTTTCCAAACCAGGAAAAACTTTTTGCAATCTGTCCGCCCAGAAGCAGCAGATCCGGCCGATATTCCTCCAGCACAGGAAGAAGGCCAGCCGCCACATCTGCTCCAAATCTTCTCCAGACTTCTTCTGCCTCCATGTTTCCCGCTTTTACCAGACCATACAATTCTTTTCCACTCCACACTTTTCCTGTCACAGCCAGGCTAATCTGCTCCAGCCCGCGCACAGAAAGATAATCGTCCAAAATGGAATCTCCAAACGGCTGTTGATAAATCCATCCATTTTCCGGCACACCTTTTCCTGTTTTCACCGTTTTCCCGTTTTCTACAAAAGCCGACCCGGCGCCGGTTCCGATGCAGACGCACAGAATTTTATCCGCATCACGACAGTTTCCGTACCAGCTTTCTCCCAGTGCAAATGCTTCAATGTCATGTAAAAACAAAAATCGTGCTGATCCAAGTTCCGGCACGCGCGCCTTGATTTCTCTTTCCAGTGGAATCCCGTAAATGGCATCGTACTTATTCAGTCCCTGCATCCGGCTGATTCCATTTTCATAATCAAACGGACCCGGAATCGCCATCCCAACTCCGACAACACTTCCGTCTGCTTCTCTCATCAGTTCCCGGCAGATCTTTGCAAAATTGTCCAGAATCTTCTCTGTGCTCTTCTGCGCCTGTGCTGGAAATTTCCGGATTTTTGTTCTTACTCCATTTCTGTCCGACACACTTCCTTTGATTTCCGTTCCGCCAACATCCAGAAGGATATATTTTTTCTTCTCCATCCCGCTTCCGTCCCTTTTCATCTTTTCCCTGTATTCTTTCTGTTTATATGCCACTAGAATCTCATTTCTTTGTATTGGTTCTCCTGCCACCTTGTTATAATGTTATAACCTATTCATTTTTCTGTTGCAAGCGCCTGTCTGCAATTTTGTCTGCTTTTGCAAAACTTTGTGAAAACGCGATAATACGTTTTATGCACTTGGCGCAGAACGCAAAAAATCCCCTGTTTCCGGGGTTTTTTATACACTCCGGACAGAGGATTTTTCTTATTTTCTACTTATTTTAATACATTTTCCAATTTAACAAAAAGGTTATTCATCTCCTGCGCCACACTCTGCAGACTCTTTTCCCCGACATAGTTTCCAATCGCAAACAATGCCTTATACAAAAAATTAACCGCCCCCTGCAATTCTTCGTTTTGCTCTTTTGTTTCTTTCCGAAGCTGCTGCAGTTTTTCTGCCATCGGAAACAATTCCGCAAGAATCTGCTCTTTTCGTGCCCGGTCCGACGGTTCATCTGTCTCCATTTCTTCGAGATCATAGTTATCTGTTCTGCCGCATTTTCCCTTGCACACTGCGCAATCCGGATTCAGACGGTTCTTTTCTGCCTCCACGCGTACAATCCAGGATTTCCCCTCTTCTTCCCTCAGCTCTTTTTCCGGATTTGCCGCACAAATTCCGCCAAGCAGAATCTCATGCGTGGCTTTGTCCGGGCGGTGACCATTGCTGTCACCGCTGGAAAACTCCTGCGATTCACCTTTTGCTGCTTCTCCTCTTCCATCTACCGACCGGGCCAGACCGATCAGCGCACCAAGAAGCTCCTTTTGTATCTTCGTCATACTCATTTTTCTAATACCTCTTACCGAGCTTTTCATTTTTTTCGTCTTACATATTCCACAAAGCAGAATGTACCAATTGTAAAAAATACTTTTAAGGGCACACGCTAATTACTATATCTGATTTTCTACAAAATTTCCCCCTCCGTAGAAATCACCACGGTTTTCACCGGAATCTTCTTTCCACTCTCTTTCAGCGCCATCTTCACGGCACGCTCCATTCCTGCGCAGCACGGAACCTCCATGCGTGCAACCGTGATACTCTTAATATCATTCCGCATGAAAATCCGCGCAAGTTTCTCGGAATAATCGATATCGTCAAGTTTTGTACAGCCTACGAGAACGACATGATCCCGAATAAAATCCTGGTGGAAGTTTCCATACGCATACGCTGTACAATCCGCCGCAACGAGAAGGTCTGCTCCTGCAAACATCGAAGCCCGCTCCTGCACCAGCTTGATCTGCACCGGCCACTGGCGGAGCCGGGACGGAACTGCTGCAGAATTTTCCTGCGCATCTGCACGGTCAATCGCCCAGCTGTTTTCACCTGCTTTTCCTGCTCCGGTATTCTCCTGTCCGGCCGCCTCTTTTGCCTTCCGCTGGTTCTCTTTTACCGCCTCCTCATCATACGGCAGCGCCTCCCGCTCCACAAACGAAATCGCATCTGCCGGACAGACCGGCAGGCAGTCACCGAATCCGTCGCAGTAGTCATCCCGGATCAGCTTTGCCTTCCCGTCAACCATCGCAATCGCACTTTCATGACAGGCATGCGCACAAAGCCCGCATCCTGTACATCTGTCTTCCTCTATCTGAACAATTTTTCGAATCATCGCTGAATCTCCTTTTTTCTCTTTATTTCTCAATACCTGTTTGTTTCTCAACTATGATATCATACTTTATCCCTGTTTTGACAGTTGTTTTTTCTAGTAGTTTTTTCCTACAATACCAACTCTTCATCCAGTGCCAGCGAATAAATAATTTTCTCTTTCACTTTCTTCCCTGTCGTCCGCTCCAGTGCCTGCTGGTAATAGGCGAGCTGTTTTTCATACCGCTTTTTCAGCTCCCCGACTTCTTTCACACGGTCCGTTTTGTAGTCCACAAGAACAATCTCATCCCCCTCCGGGAACCATGCGTCAATGATTCCCTGCACGAGAATGGTTTCATCTTCCGGATAGGACGGATCTGCCTCACTTGCCGGAACGGACATCACAAACGGCTGCTCCCGTTTCAGGGTTTCATTCAAAAAGGCATTCCGCATCCGCATTCCAACCGGACTTTTTGCGAAAGCGAGGATTGATTTGAAATAAATGCATTCCGCTGCTTCTTTCGTCATCTTTCCTTCTGCAATCAATTCCTCCGTCTGTGCCATCAGCTCTGTGATGCTGTACGCTCTGCGGTAATCGAGACATTCCAGCAGGCGGTGGTACGCCGTTCCGCGGTCAGAGCCCGTCAGAGCCGCAACATGATCCTTTTTCAGAAAGCCCGGCACAATTGGTACGAGTTCTTCCTGCGCGAACAGCTCTTTTCCGATCTCGGATTCCTCCATCCCGGCCTTCTTCAGCTGTGAAACGGTAACCTTTACCGGAATCTGTTTTTCCTTCTCATACGGATACTGGTAGGCAAACCGCTCCTCCACAAGTTCCTTCAGCGCCGCTTCTCTCGGCGGCTGCTTCGGAATTTCCATGATTTTCTGCTCATTCACCGCGCGCTCCATCTGATGCAGCACCTCTCCCTCAACAAGTCCTGCCGGTGATACAAGGCGGATCGTTACCGGAATTTTCTCTGCATACAGCGGATTGTCCGCATTCCCTGCCAGACCGAATTGTTCATACAGCCCGTCGAAACACCGGTTTCTCGAAAATGCCGGCAAAATCCAGTCGAGATACCCGGATGCACTGCTCAATGTCTGATATGACAGCAGCTCCTCCTGCCGCCCCGCATGTGCCGCGCACTGCTTCACGCGGCTCTCCAGCTTCGACGCCATGCCCGTCATAATCAGCTTCTCCTTCGGGCGCGTCATGGCAACGTAAAGCACCCGCAGCTCCTCCGCCAGATTTTCCAGCTTCATGCTCTGCCGGATGATCTGCCGCGGCAGTGTCGCCTGACGGACGCGGTGCTCCGGATCGATCGCATCCGCGCCGATGCCCATCCGGGAATGGAGTACAAGCGCCGCACGGCTGTCCATCTGGTTAAACGATTTGCCCATGCCCGAGAGGAATACAACCGGGAATTCCAGTCCTTTACTCTTGTGAATACTCATGATACGCACCGTGTCTGCGCTCTCCCCGTAAATATTCACCTCGCCGAAATCGACTTCATACTTCTGAAGCTGCTCGATATAACGGATAAAGTTGAACAGTCCACGGTAACTCGTCGCCTCAAATTCCACCGCCTTTTCCACCAGCATCTCCAGATTTGCCCGCCGCTGCACACCACCCGGCATTGCAGATGCATAGCCGCCGTAGCCCGTCTCCTCGAGAATCTGTGTGATCAGCTCATGGATCGGCGTATACGGCACGCGGCTTCGCAGCGTTTCGAGCTGTGCAAGGAACCTCCTCAGCTTCTCCCGGAGTGCTTCATCATCCCCCATCGCCGCATATTTTCCACATGCCTCGTAAATTTTCACGTCTTTATCCACACAACGCACCGCTACAAGCTCCGTGTCTGTGCATCCGCAGATGGGGGAACGCAGAATGGCCGTAAATGGAATCTCCTGACATGGATTATCACACAGATGCAGATAATTCAGCACCGTAACAATTTCCTGCGTGGAAAAGTACCCTGTTTTGATGTACTGTAAGCCGGAATTCCAGCCGCCTGGAGCACACGCGAAAACGTCTCCGACCAGCCGCTGACCGCACGGAGCAAAATGACGATATCCCGGTACTGGATTTTCCGGTATTCCCCGGTCTCCTTATCCACAACTTCCTCATTTCCAACCATTTCCCGGATGCGCGCCGCAACGGCAGCCGCCTCCGTTTCCATCTTCGTCTCGCGGGATTTATCATCTTCCAGCTCCGGCGCCTGGTCGTCCAGCAGCAGAAGCTCCGTTTCGTATGCCCTCTGCCACGGATCCGTATTTCCCTCTTCTTTCTTCGGGAACGCCGCACCCGCATGGAGGCTCGCCGCCTCATCATACGCAATGCCGCCAAGCTCCGGACTCATGAGCTTACGGAACACATAGTTCGCCCCTGCAAGCACCTCCGGCCGGCTTCGAAAGTTTTTATCGAGATCAATCCTCTGCTGGCTTTCTCCGTCTTTTTGATACGTGCGATATTTTTCCAGAAACAGCTCCGGCCGCGCCAGACGAAATCCGTAGATACTCTGCTTGATATCGCCGACCATAAACCGGTTCCACCTGCCGTCCTCCTCACCGGACACCGCAGAGAGCAGTGCCTCCTGGATAAAGTTGCTGTCCTGGTACTCATCGATCATAATTTCCCGGAATTGCTCCGACAGCTCCCGCGCCGCATCGGTCCGCACCAGGCAGCCGTCTTTTTGCTGCACGAGAATTTCAAGCGCAAAGTGTTCCAGATCGGCATAATCGAGAATATTTTTGCTCCGTTTTTTCTCCGCAAACGCTTTTGCAAACTGCTCCGTCAGATCAATCAGCACCCCGATGGGCTCCCGGCAGTCGGCAATCTCCTCCGCAATCGCAGCGCTGTCCTTCTCAAAGAACTGCTCTTTTAACTTCTGCAGCTCCTTTTTGCATGCATCGCGCTCCGCCTTTACCTGATCTTTCAGCGTTTCACTCACATCGTCTGCCTTTTTCCGCGAAAGTGCTTTAAACTTCATTCCGGCCATCGCGCGCACCAGTTCATCAAACGATTCTGTTTCCAGCAGTTCTTCCACCATCTGCTGGTCAGAAGCCAGCGCCTCATCATATAAATACGGTCCTCCAGAGCTTGCTGCTGTTTTCCGGTTTTCCTGAATCCCTTCCAGAATACTCGAGAGCCGCTTTTTCGCCTCGCTCATCAGCTCCTGTACCCAGATACTCTCCTGCACTGCTTCCGGTGAATCCATCTGGTACGCCGCCCGGCACTCTTCGAGCCACTGCTCCGGCCATGGATAGCTCATGGAAAACTCATACAGTTTCAGCACAAGTGCATCGAGCCCGTCATCCTGCTTTCCCGCCGCGTAGCTCTCCACAAACCGTGTAAATGCAGACTCCTTTTCCGTAAAGCGTTCTTCCATGACCTTCTGGATCACATCGCTTTTCATCAGACGGATCTCCCCTTCATCCGCCATGCGGTACACCGGATCGAGATCGATCATCTGAAAGTAATTTTTTATCACATAGGAACAGAAACCGTGAATTGTGCTGATCTGCGCATGGTGAAGCAGGGTCTGCTGCCGCTGTAAATGCTCATTTCCGGGTTTTCCGCAAGGCTCTGCTGCAGAGCGCGGCCGATTCTCTCTTTCATTTCTCCTGCCGCCGCACGCGTAAAGGTTACGACGAGAAGCTGGTCAATGTCGATTGGATGCACAGGGTCTTTCACCATTGCAAGGATCCGCTCTACCAGAACCGCCGTCTTTCCGGAACCCGCCGCCGCGCTGACCAGAAGATTCCGGTCTCTCGCATCAATGACTTTCTGCTGTTCCGCTGTCCATTTTACTGCCATGTTCTTTCCCTCTTCTTTCTGGCTGATTTTCTTTCCCTCACTTGGAAAAAACTGCACCATATTTCACTTTTTCAAAAGCAGTCACTCTTTTTGATCTCTTTGTGCTGTCTCCTGCATTACCTTCATCAGCAGTTCTGTATCCATGCCCTTTAATTTACGGTATTCATATCCCTGAATTTTCTGATCGAATCCGCAGATTCCCTGATATTCGCAATATGCGCATGCCGTTGCTCCATCCCGCTGAAACGGCGAAATTTTTACATTTCCCGAGAAAATGCCCTCGCCGATCTCACGTACCTTCTTTCTGGTGTATGTCCGAATCACATTAAACTGCTCCGACGATGCCACTTTCGAATAGCCCGTGTAGCTTCCATCCTTCTTCTTTCCAACCGGAATCACATCCGACGTCGTTCCATCCGCGAGTACTCGGTCGAGAAGCTCCACCACCTTCCGATCTGCATTTACAAGGCCATCCATCCGCAGTGCTTTCAGCATCCGTCTGCCCCACGCCTCATCGGTCTCATCTTCTTCTTGGTCGAGGATCGGATCATCAATATGATAATAAAATACCCCCGCAGGCTCCACCAGCTTACCTGGATGCTTTTTCTGCTCCAGCTCCACCGCCGCATCCAGATAAACCGCCAGCTGCAGCTGTAACCCCATAATAGAGCGCCACCAGGTCAAGCGATGTATTTCCCGTCTTGTAATCGATAATTTTCACATAGACCTTATCGTCCGTCTCACAGAGATCCACGCGGTCAATCCGTCCGCGCAGGCGCATCTTCTCATGCTCCGACAGATCAATATTAATCGCCGACAAGGAGTCCTCCATGGAGAACGAAACCTCAAATTCACCCGGCTCAAATTCTCCCTGCCGAATCTGCTGCTGCAGCGCCCACACCGTCCGTTTCAGAATCCGCTTTACGCGGATGATGCGATACTGATTCCGGCTTGAGCTCTGGAAAATCGTGTTTCCGTAATCTGCCATCGTCTCCTCGACGCACTCCTCGATCAGGCGGTCACGGGTATCATCCCCGACAGTCTTCCATGTCTCGCCATTTTCCTGCAGTTTTTTTGAAAACTTTTCGAGTGCTTCATGCATAACCGTTCCCATATCGGCCGCTTTCAGCTCATACTGATCCCGCTCGCGGATCTGAAGTCCGAACTCCATAAAGTGGGCAAACGCACATGCCGCATACTTTTCCAGCCGTGTCGCACTGTTTTTCAAAGTGTCCCCGTACAGCGCCGATGCCGCACTCCTTCCGATCACACCGTCCGCACAGCGCAGAAAAGCCGCTTTCCGATATGTCTCCGCCGGAATCCCCGCCTCCGGATGTGCCGCATACCAGCGGTAAAGCTCTTCAAACAGCGGATTCATCTCGCCCTCTGCCGCCTTTCCAAGCTCCTCCAGAAACAGTGCCTCCCCGGAACGCGGCATTTCCAGTTTTTCCTCCGGATTTTCCTCTTTTTCGATATCCCGCACCGGGATCTCCGGGAAGAGTTTTCGGATTTCGTTAATCAGATACGACGGATTCTGCGCCTCGCCGGACGCGCCCGCTTTCGCAAAGGAAAGGTACAGCCGCTCCGATGGTTTTGTCAGATTTCGGTAGAGATGGAATTTCTGCTGATACATCGTCTCCCGCGCCGTCGGGGAGAGTTTTGCATCCGCGCGCTCCAGCTCCTCGCGGTCATACTCCGAAAGAATACCGCCTCCCGCGTCGTGACGCGGAATCAGCCCGTCGTTCACACCGACGAAAAACAACACACGGATATCCTTCAGACGTGATCTCTCATTGTCACCGATCAGTACCTGGTCCGCGGTCGGCGGAATAATGCCAACAGAAGCCTCTGCAAAGCCAGCCTCCAGAATCTCCTGATACTCTGCCAACGTCATTTTTTCATCGCCCAGCACCTCGACAATCTTATCCAGAAGCTCCATGACAATACCGTAAATCTGGCTGTATTCTTTTGCAAATGCCTCCTGTCCCCGCTCTTCAAACTGCTGCCGCCGCTCCTCAAGTTTTTCCTGCATCTGATTCTGCACCGCCAGTGCGTACAGTGCCTCCGTCCGCTCCCGCACCGTGGCGTCTTTTTTCTTCATCTGTTCTGCAAACGGCTGCACTTCGGCATAGAATTTTTCCCGTAGGAGATTGCGCTGCGGCACTTCATCCGGTTTGATGCCGCGGTATCCCCGCGTCCACGTCTCCCCATACGCTTTCAGCCCGCGGATGCCAAGTGCCAGAACATAGTTTTCCATCGCATCTGTCTCCTCGCGGCTCAGACTCGAAAGGCCGCAGCGCAGATAACGGAAGACGCTCTCGTAGGAAAAGCTCTGTACCACCATCTCGATCGCCGCGCGCAGAAATTCCACGAACGGATTCATCAGCACAGAATGCTTTTCGTCCACAAAGTACGGAATGCCGCATTTTTCAAAAATTTCCCGCGCATATGTGCCATAAATGGAAAGATCTCCGGTCAGAACGGCAAAATCCTGGTACCGCATCTTCTCCTCACGCACCATGCGGCGGATCAGGCGCACCGTTTCCTCGAGCTCCGCACGTGGAGATGGCGCTACACTAATGTAAATACCCTGCTGTTTCAGATTTTGTCCGGACTCCAAATGCTCCTTTTTCGTTTTCTGTGCATTTTCCAGCGTGCTTGGCCCAATTTCTTTTTTGTTCTTTCCATTTGTTCCTGCCCCTGCTTTTGACTCTGCTCTTTTTCCTGCCTCTGTTCCGACAATCCTTCTTATTCCATATCGAAACAGGTTCTGTTCCAACTGATCCATCATGCTTCCCGACTGAAAACGGCCATATCCCGAGCGTCTGACCCAGATTTCCGGCTCCACTGGGCACCCTGCTTCGTCTGCCGCTTTCATAAGCTGTTGAATCAGCTGGCGGCTCATCGCAAAGAGCTGGTGCGGGATTGCCTTTTTATACGGATCCTCCCGCTCATCCATAATAATCGTCACATAGACCTTTTCACAAAGCCGGAACAGTTTTCCAAGCACACCGATCTGTACTGGCGTAAATCCGGTAAATCCGTCCACCAGTACCTCACTGTTTCGAATGAGTGATGATTCTTCCAGCTTTCCCGCCAGAACCTCCAGCACATCCTCCGCCGTCACGTAGCGATTTTCCAGATATTCTTCAAATGCACGGTAGATTACCCCGGTGTCTTTCAGCTTTGCTGCCAGCAGCTTTTTCTCTCCCGTCTCCTCCGCCCACGTATCAAGCTCGGACGGCGCAATCTGATACTGCTTCAGCTCGGAAATCAACGATTTCATCTGCGAAACTGCGCCGGTTCTCTTTAACGTACTTCCAAGAATCGTCAGCTCCTTTTTCTTCTCCTGTGCAACGCGTTTTACCACAAGACTCTTTCCCGTTTCTTCGAGCACCGGGTACAGACTGCCTCCGGTCTCCTCAAAAATACGGTAAGCCAGACGCTGGAAGCTCAAAATATCAACATTTAAAATACCGCCCGCCGGATGCAGTGACACAAGCTCTTTCTGCGTCTGCATTGTAAACTGCTCCGGCACAATGATCAGATAAGTTTTCTCCGGGTGGCGCATCGCTTCCGCCAGAATTTTCTGATACGCATATCTCGACTTTCCAGCTCCCGAATTTCCCATAATAAACTGCAGACTCATGTTTCGCTCCTCCTGTTCTGATCCACTTCTGCCAAAAAAATAAACATAGCTACAGTATAGCAGACTCCTTTTTTTGATGCAATCAACCTTCAGGCAAACAGTAACCATTTTCTTCCGACAATACTGCCGTATATTTCCAACGTAAACGGCCGCTCTTAACAGCTGAAAATATTCAGCATTAAGAGCGACCGTACATTTTAAGATCAATGACAGCGTCATATATTTTTATTATGTTATACTTTTCAAACGTTCCATCAAGGTTTCCATGCGGCACAAAAAAATCGTTGCCGCAAGTAAATCCGCAGCTCCTCCCGGACTCATATTTTTCCGGATACAAATCTGATTCAGTTCTCGCACTTTTTGCAAACCCTCCGCGCAAAAAGCACCACCTGTCTTAAGAATTGCCCTTGCTTCTGTTTGCAGCCATCGCATTTCTTTCTCACTGGTTCTGCTGATGACATTTGTGTCCGTAAGCTCTCCTATAATCTCAAGAAGAATCTGTACATTGATCTGATTTTGATCCCTGTTATTTGCTATATACTGCTTCATATGAGGAACCGTACGTTCACACAGAATCGGATATCCGCTCATCGCCAGTCCCCGGACTCCTTTCTCGCCCAGATGGCAGTAAATTTTTTCTCCATGCGTGATCCCCGAGCTTTGTTTTAATTTTCTCAGATCCTGTTCCAACTCTTTTTTTGTCATTTCCAGACTGATCCGGCAAACATCCTCCGACTCGATTTTTCCGTAATTTCTCAGGGAAATTCCGGCTGCAGCTGCAAGAATGCCAATCGTAAAAATGATTCCTTTGTGCGTATTGACTCCTCCGGTTGCAACAAACATTTTTTCTTCCGTCTTTTTTCCTCTTTCTCTGAGAAGGGGAAACAATGTCTTCGGATCTGCCTCCCAGGAATACCCGGCTTCAAACATTGCCGCCAGATCTTCGGCGATCGCCTCTGTACTCTTTTGAAATGTCTGACAGTTCATATCTGTATGCGCACCGGTATCCTCCCGGTCTACTAAGCCTGGTTTTGGTGTTGTATACACTTCCTCCATCAGTGCCTGACTGATCTCAGCAGCTACGCCTCTTTGCAGCTGTTCTTCCCATATGATACCATAGATCTTTTTTCTCAATTCTTCGATCGAATGTTTTCTGCTTCTGCCACACTGGCAGGCCGGGTTGTCGCATAACAGACATTTTCTTTCCGGAAATCCAAGATCCTTTCTGCTGATTTTCGTATTTTCTTTTTCCAATACATCAATATCATACAGTCTCCCGATCTTCGTCTCTTCCAAAGCAATCATAAGCTTTTTCACCTGGCAGCCGTCTGCTTTCACAACCAAATATCCTTCATATCCGGTTATGTTTTCTTGTACCAGCCGGACTTCCGTCGAAATTTTTTCCGTTTCCAGCTTATTCTGTATCTTTTCTAGTCCTTCATAAAAGACCTTTTCGAAAAGTTCATTTACCTTTTCCGGACCCGGAATATTGAGCATAAAGCAGATTAAGGTACCCGGATATTTTTCAAGAAGCTCTTTCTGCGTTGCCACCCTTTTTTCTCGGCTCCACAATACCTGCTCTAAGGAAACCTTATTTTCCGTTTTCATTCTTTTTCCTTTCCAGATAGCGCCAGGTACTTTCCGGAAGCATCCCGCAGACGCTTTTTAATTGATTTTCCGCATATCTTTTTCTGACCTCAGATGCACTGATGATCTGGTCTCCATATGTTTTTCGGGGAATTTCATGAAAGCGGATCTGATAGCACGGCAGCTGCTCCCGTAAGCACTGGTTATAGGTATGTGTCACATCGCAGGCCGGTTCACTGCCTACATAGCGATCCGTTATATTAAGTTCCGGTGCAATACGCTCTCCAAATAACTGAATATCCAACTGGCAATTCATCTCATAGGCTTTCGCTTTTTCTTTGATAAAATATGTCGGAAACACAGCCGGCGAAATCATGTATTCTGAGGTCTGGTGAAGAATCACATTTGGAATTTCCTGTATTCCTTCTTTTACCAACTGATACCGTTCTCTCGTTGTCAGAAAGCTCTGTTCTTCTGAGAGGATAAAAATGTGCAGCCATTTGTTTTTTTTTGCCGCCTCCCGGATCAGGTATTCATGTCCCCTGGTAAAGGGATTACAATTCATAACCACTGCCCCAATACCGTTTTCATGCCTGTTTTCCACTTTGCACTTCTGTTGTTCCTGTGTTTCTTTTTTTAATCGTTTCAGGAATTTTTCCAGTCCGTTTTTGTCATTTTCCAGAAGAAGAATTTTTTCTGTCTGTGTCACCGGATACATTCCCATACTGCAAAACAGTTCTTTGTTCTGAGGCTTGGTAAATCCAAAAAAATGAGAAATTCCCATTCCATAAAAATATTCAATCAGAGATGTCATAAGATGTGCCAGCAGATTCTGTCCTTGATACTCTTCTGATACCGCAACACATTTTATGATATTTTTCTGGCAGGAAGCAGTTGCTATGATTTCTTTCTCTTTTCGCAATACAATGGAATGCGTAATCTGCTCATCATAAGTAAGTCCCATGTATTCCAGAAATTTTTTGAGTTCCTCTTTCTTTTTCCCGGTAAAAGGATCCCCTGTTTCTTCCATATAGTCACTCACTGCCTGCCCTCCCTTCTCTTATTTATGTACTGGCTCCGGGAGTATATTCTTTTCCTCTTTAAATCGGAATGGTTTAATCTGACGAACTACATCCATGATGGTTCCGTCTCTGCTTTCAATAATTCCTACAACACGTTCGCCAAATTCTACTTTCTCCGGTTCTCCTGCAATCCGGTAAGCCAAATCTCGAAGTTCTTCTATCGTTTTCAGCGGAAGTCCACTGTTTTTTACTGCTTCCAGCAGATCTTTTCGCAGTGGATTAACTGCAACTCCATATTCCGTGATGACTACATCTACAGATTCTCCCGGTGTTGTCACTGTTGTTACTTCCGTACAGATTGCCGGAATTCTTCCCTGCAATAAAGGAGTCAGTACAATGGTGCATTTTGCGCCTGCCGCCGTATCCGGATGACCTCCCTGCGCGCCTGTTATAACTCCATCAGATCCTACTACAACATTGCAATTGAAATTTACATCTACTTCCAGTGCTGCCAGAATCACAAAGTCCAGTTTGTTGACTACTGCGCCCTTGTTAAAAGGATCTGCATATTCACCGGCACTGATTCTGAAATGTCTGATATCTTTTACCGATTCTACCGCATCCAGATCAAAATCCTGCGTATCCAGAAGTACATCAACCTGATTATTATCCAGAAGATCACACATCGGTTTTGTCAGACCTCCGACACCGAAACGCATACGGATTCCACGTTCCTTCATGATTTTTGCCAACGAAATGGTGGAAGCGATAGACGCGCCTCCCACACCGGTCTGATAGGAAAATCCATCTTTAAAGTACGGGGTAGACGTTACAAATCGTGTACAGTAATCCGCCATCATCAGTTTTCTCATATCTTTCGTCGGTTTTGCTGCACCTGTTGCAAGTTTTTTTTCGGATCTCCGATCGCATCTACCACTACTACATAATCGACTTTGGTCATAGAAATATGTGCCGGAAAATTAGGAAACGGCACCAGGCAGTCCGTAATTGCTACGACCCTGTCTGCATAATCAGCATCTACCATCGCATAGGACAATACTCCGCAATCTGCCTTTCCACCGATACCACGACAGTTTCCATAATCATCACACGTCGGTGCTCCGATAAATGCAATATCCAGGTGTACTTCTCCTGTTTCGATTGCCCGAACTCTGCCACCGTGAGAGCGCATCACTGCAAGCCCTTTCAGTTTTCCCTCGGAAATCGCCTTTCCAATCTCACCGCGCACACCGGAAGACTGTATTCCCGTAATCGTTCCATCTTCCATGTACGGCACCAGTCCTGCATGCGCTTTCCCAAGAGAGCTGGCACAAATGGTAATATTTTTAATACCCATTTTATGGATTTCTTCCATCACCATATTTACAACCAGATCACCATCCCGGAAATGATGATGAAATCCAATTGTCATGCCATCCCGGATTTCACATTTTACCAGTGCCTCATGAATTGTTTTCACCAGTTTACTGCCATCGGAATTCACCACACAGCGGGTTTTCGGACCATCTTTCCGATATTCATAACCATCATAATAATGCACTCCGTGAAATACTTCTTTTCCTGTTATCTTCAATATTTCCTCGGGAATTTCTCTCCCTACTGCATTTTTCATTTTACAGTTCCCCCTCGTACACACCGGAAGCCTTGGCCAGTTCAATGGTTCGCTTTGCGCCATCATAAAACGCAATATCAATCATCTTTCCATCTACAGTAAACACACCGATTCCCTGTGCCTTTTTGCTATCAATCTCACGGACTACTTTTTCCGCAAAAATAATCTCTTTTTCTTTCGGTGTAAAAATCTCATGTACAATACGGATCTGTCTTGGATTGATAATCGATTTCCCATCAAATCCCATCAGGTGAATCGTATTGACATCTTCTCGAAAACCATCTTCATTTTCCAGATCTGTATAAACGGTATCAAAACACTGCACACCGGCTGCCCGCGCAGCGATGACAAGCTGCTGTCTTGCTCCCATCAGTTCTATTCCGGTTCCCGTAATGTGGGTATGCAGATCTTTCGTGTAATCCCCACCGGACAGCGCGATACCAAACAGCCTTTTCGAAGCCTCGCAAATTTCTAATGCCTTCACCACACCTCTTGCTGATTCTATCGCTGCCATAATTAAGGTACTGTTCTCCGGTCTGCCAAATTCATTCTCTGCCTTTAAAATTTGCTGCTCCACTATTTTTACATCCTGCGCTGTCTCTGTCTTCGGAATCCGGATGCCATCACATCCACCGGCTACTGCGCAACGGATATCTTCCTTCCAGAAAGGTGTGTCCAGGCCATTGATACGTACAATCCGTTCCGCTCCATGATAATCAATCGTGCGAAGTGCATGAAACAGGGAAAATCTGGCCGCGTCCTTCTGATTTTCTGCCACTGCATCTTCCAGATCCAACATCAGGGAATCTGCTCCATAAATATAGGGATCTTTAATCAGTCCCGGCTTCTGTGCGTTTAAAAACATCATGGTACGACGTAATCGTTTTTTTGCGTCTCTCATCTGATCGCACCTCCCCATGGCAGCTGCTCCGACTGCCCGGCGGAACGGTATACCGCAGCTTCCACCCTTGCACGGATGGTGCAGTCCAGAGCTCCTTTATCTACAATCTAATTTTCGCGCTCTGAACTCCCAGACTTTCCAGGGTATCCAGAACCACATGACGGATCTGATTTCCATACTGATGAATCACTGTGCTTTCCAGTACCAGATCTATGTTGCCATCCCCATCTTCTACCGTAACCATACAATCGCTGGATTCCAGTGTTCCGGCTACAGCTGCTTTTTCTATCTCCATTTTCCTCTTCTCCCTGTGCTTCCCGTGGGGCTGCCGCACTAAGAAAAATTTCTACAAATATAGATTTTTATCTCCTAAATAACTCCATATTTTGTAGTGTTTTCGCTTAGCGCGTGTCTGAAAAATCCTTTCCGCAATCTGCAAGCCCCACTTTGCGGTATATTTTACTCTTCTACTGATTTTCCTGCAAAGTTCATCCAGTCCAGAATCTTCTGAATATATTCATCAAAGAAAATATCATCATGTCTTCCCGGTCCCTCTTCAAACAGCAGCGGAACTCCCAGCTGATCTGCAAACTCCTTCAGATCGACAGAATCCTGATGACGTCTGTCCTCTGTACCACAGCAGGTATACAGTCTCGGAATATCTCTTCCTTCTTCTTTCCGGTTTTTTCAACAGTGTAAAGACATCATGAACCTCCGGTGTAATTGCAGGCGGATCGCCATATAACGCTTCGCAAAGGGTGGATACCGTATTTACCTTTCCCTGATAACGATATTCTGCATGATAGGATCCTGCAACGCCTCCAATTGCCGCAAATTTTTCCGGACAGGTAAGTCCCCATTTATAAGCGCCATAACCTCCCATCGACATTCCTGCAATAAAACGGTTTTCCCGCTTTGTTGCTGCCGGGAAATTTCTCTCCACAAAATCTGTCAGTTCCTCTGTCAGATAAGAAAAATAATCCAGTCCGTATTTCATATCCGTATAGGCGCTGTTATATACGCTTGGCATAACCACCATAATCTGATGCTCATCTGCATAACGCTCAATCTTGGAGGTTCTCAGATATGAAAGATGGTCTCCTGTAAATCCATGCAGCAGATACAGAGTCTGATATTTTTTGTTTTTACCGAAAGTCTCCCCTTTTTTCCCCTGCTCTACATCTTCCATCCGCTCTTTTTCCGGAAGCAAAATTGAAACATCTACCTGCATCCGCAGGATACAGGAGTGAAAATTGCAATGTACATATGCTGCCATCTGTTTCTCCTTTCTGTCAGCCTTTTACAGCGCCGACAACCACACCTTTGATAAAATATTTCTGAAGCATCGGATAAATAATAATGATTGGTAAAATTCCGACAAATGCCAGTGCCATTCGGATGGAGTTTCCCGGAAGCGAAACTGCCTGTCCTTCTGCTGCCAGCTCCGATGCTCCGCTTCGCAGATATTCAATATTTTTCATGATACGCATCAGCAGATTCTGAATACCAAAATATTTTGGATCCTGTACGTAATATAAAGCATTGGTCCAGCTGTTCCAGTAGGAAAGACCTGTAAACAGTCCGATGGTGGCAACTACCGGCTTCGACAACGGAAATACAATTTTGGTGAAAATTCCAAGCTCTGACGCTCCGTCCAGCTGTGCAGCTTCATATAATGCTTCCGGCAGGCTGTTGCTGTAATAGTTTCTTACCAGGAAAATATTGAATGCTGTCATCAGAAGATTCGGAAAAATCAGTGCTGCATACGTATCTTTAATATGGAAAAATGTTGTCCACATAATATACTGTGGCACCAGTCCTCCATTAAACAGCATGGTAAAATATACAAAAAAGGATAATGCGTTTCTATATTTGAATGTTTTTCGTGCCATCGGATATGCGATCGAAGTCGTCAGTAATACGCTTAATCCGGTTCCGACAACGGTTGTTCCAATCGTAACAAGATACGATCTTACGATTGTTGCTGCCTGTTTTACCATGTAGGTATATGCTTCCAGGCTGAGTTTCTTCGGCAAAATCTGATATCCGTTTGTAATCAGTTCATTTTCATCGGTAAAGGACGCAACCACCAGAAGAATCATCGGAAACAACGCCACAATACTGATTACCACTAAAATAACTGTTGCTATTGCAATAAATCGTTTTTCATCGCTGACTGTCTTTTTCATATCCTGCCTCCTAGAACAATGCGTTTTCCGGATCTTTTTTCCGTACAATAAAGTTTGCAATCATAACCAGTGCAAAACCAACCAATGACTGATATACACCTGCTGCCGAAGACATTCCCACATTACCCTGTTCCATCAAACCACGATATACATACGTATCAATCGTCTGTGTCGTAGAAAACAGGGTTCCTGCATTCATTGGTACCTGATAGAACAAACCAAAGTCAGAATAGAATACACGACCGATCGCCATCAATGTCATAATAACAATGGTTGGTCTCAGAAGCGGAAGTGTAATGGCCGTAATCTGTTTCAATTTAGAAGCGCCATCAATCTTTGCCGCTTCATAAATTTCCTTATCAATGCCTGCAATACCTGCCATATAAACGATCGCATTATATCCTGCATTCTTCCAAAGATATACAATAACCAGGATAAACGGCCATGCAGCTTTTGCAGTATACCAGTCTACGCCTTTTTTCCCCAGCGCATCTAAAATTGTATTGTTCACAAAACCGGTTGTACTTCCCAATAACGCGTATACCAGATACGCCGTTACAACCCATGACAGTAAGTGTGGAAACAACAGCACAGACTGGAAAAACTTTCCGCGTAACAGTTCTCCCAGCTCATGCAGCAGGATTGCAAAAATCACAGAAACTACGGTTCCGATCACGATAAACGCCAGATTATATAACAATGTGTTTCTCGTAATGACCCATGCATCATCTGTCAGGAACAAAAATTTAAAGTTATCCAGTCCACACCACGGGCTTCCCCAGATTCCTTTTGCATAACTGAACTTTTTGAACGCAATAAAGGTTCCAATGATAGGAATATAGTTATTAATGATCAGATATGTAATACCCGGTAATGCAATCAACAGTAATGCTAATGTATTTTTACTGGCATGTTTTTCTCACTTTTCGTCATAATTCGACTCCCTTTTTGATAATAAGGCTGCGGTAAATTTCCGCAGTCCTTTTCTTTTTAAAGTCTTTCCTATTTGCTACTCATCCATGCATCCAGCTGCTCCTGCTTTGTCTGAATCAGGTCATCCATGCCAGCTGCTTTCAGTTCGTTTTGTCATCTCGGCAAGTGTTGTATCTACATCTGCTGCACCAACCCACAGAGACTTTTTATATTCTTCTACAATGTTCAGGCATGCGGTATATTCTGCTTCTTTATCACTGTAGTCGTAAAGGAAACCATAATAATTTGAATGATCTCCATCATAATTCTGCTGCTTGTTTGTCTCTTTTTCTTCTCCATACAGACCGCCTACAACCGGATAGGTCAGCCATTTATTTCCCCAGAAATAGTAGTTCATATTATCGGTATAGGCTACACTGTTCAGATCCGTATATCCATCCGGTGCTACTGCACAACCATTTTCATCCAATTTGTAATCCACCCCTTCTTCTCCATAGACCAGAAGGTTGTCTACATATGCATCCGTGTACAGCAGGTTCATAAATTTGCAGGCTGCCGAAGGATCTTTACAGCCGGAATTTACCATCCATGCTCCGCCGTTTCCAGACCAGATCATCGAATCACTGATCTGTACATTTTCAAACGGATGACCATAGTTGTTTGTATACTGCTGCGCAATCTTCGGATTACCCAAGCCACAGAATGTGCCAAAGCAGTTGCCGGACATCAGTAATTCTGCAGTAGTTGCTGTTGTAGTAGCTGCATCACTTGCATAATAACCAGCTTCAAACCAGCTTCTGGCCAGTTCGCACACTTCTTTAAAATCTGTCGTTTCATACATATCCACTACAGTTGCATTGTCCTGATAAGCCACACCGGAAACGGATGAAGCAATATTGTCACCTAATGGATCAATTTTAGCAATCTTGCCCAGGTAGCTTTCAAATAACGCATTCGCTCTGTTTGGATCAATGATTGTCATATCCGGATAAGCTTCTTTTACCTTTGCAAACACTGCCGTCAAGTCTTCCGGTTTGGTAACCTGACTCATATCGATTCCAAGTTCCTCGGTAATATCTTCACGATAGGTAAATCCACCCGGTACATAGTTAGATCCCATATTCAGAATTCCATATGTTTTTCCCTCTACCGTTGTCGGTGCCAGAAAACCATCGTAAAGAGTTTCTGTTGTTTCTTTCAGATCATTGTCCAGATACTCTGTAATATCCAGCGCTGTTCCATCCTGAATATATTTCAGATGCGACGTATTATAGGCCTGAAATAAATCCAGCTGTTCTCCGGATGCCAGCATCAGATTCACCTGATTCATATAATCAGAATTGGAAAACAGTACCAGTTTGACCTTCGTATTGATCTTATCTACCGTATAATCGTTGATCAGGTTCTGAATTCTTTCCAGTTCTGATGACTCTGGGATATTGTTCTGTGTCATATACGCAAATACAATTTCTGCCGGTTCTTCGCTGTCGCTGCTCTCCTGTTTACTGCTTTCCTGTTTTCCGGTTGCATCACCGCTCTGTGCTCCACCACACCCGCTCAGCAGAGATCCCACTGTCAGGGTGGCCATCAAAATCGCCAAAATCTTTTTCTTCATTTCTTTCTCCTTTCTTCTTTCCGGTTCCTTTTGATAGACTTATCATAGCGCAAAAAAAGCGAAAGTTCTTACACAAAAAAGTACAAAAACTTTCGTTTTTAAGATATCTATTCTTTTTTCCGAAACTCTGCCGGTGAAACTCCCGTATATTTTTTAAATACAGATGAGAAATACGGGAGCGTATCAAATCCGACTTCCAGCGCAATATCAATCACCTTTGTATTGGTGTTTTCCAGCAAATGTTTCGCTTTTTCCACGCGCAGAGAATTAATATAATCATTCAATGACGTTCCGGTATCCTTCCGGAACATTTTTCCAATGTATTCCGGTGAAAAATGAAACCTCTCCGAAAGCGTATTTCTGTTAATATCTTCCGTATAATGTTCTCTGATATAATCAATTACCTGATCTGTGATCTTTTTTTCTGTTTTTCTTTCCGTTCCTCCTGTGTCAGATCAAATACCTTATTCATCAGCCAGCTCATCCACTGCACCATAGAGAATTCTGATTTAACAGCATTCATATCCAGTTTCAGATAGATCGGATCACGAATCACGCTGTTCATATTTTCCTTTTTATCATGGAGATATTTGCTTACAAGCTGTGTCAGTTCCACTTGAAAATTGCGAAATCCTTCTACGGAATGCATCGTTTGCCTTACATGCTGCAGCGTTTTTTGTAAATATTCCAGTGTACTTACCCTGGAACCCTTGTTCAGACACTGCAGGATATAATCTTCGTCCAGAATATGTCCGGAAGCCTCTTTTTCTCGAAGCAATGCCATAAATTCTTTTATTTCCCCTTCGTCATAAATATGCGTTTTGTCATATTCCATTATTTTCTCTTTTTCCAAACCTGCTTCATAAAAAGGAACACTCGGGGAAATGTATCCGATCTGCAATGCATCAGGTAAAATATTTTTCAAATATCTTTCTGACCCGTGCCGCTCTCTCCTTCGTCTCCTTTTCCGAAAATTCCGACAGAATTCCAAGATAGGTCCCCGTATTCTCTTCCCAGCAAATCACATTTTCCATTCTGATTTTTTCTGTGAATGCTTCTGCCAGAATATTTTCCATTGCAAATTTATAAATGGATTCCTGTTCCTTTTCTTTCCCGAAGTCCAGTTTGCCACTGGCAAAATGAAGAATCACAACACAATATTTTTCCTGAATTTCTTCCGCTATCCCCTGTTGCTTTATTTCCTCCTCGAGTCCCTGTTTTTGCACACCGGGTTCCAGCAATACTCTTGTCCAGAAATATCGCACCATCTTTCTTTTTCCGATCTTCCAATATTCCCGGATTTCCTCCGTTTTTTGTTTCCAGGCTATTTTTTCTGTCACACGAAGCAATGCCTGATTGATTTTATTCATGTCAATCGGCTTCAGCAGATAGTTTGCCGCACCATTCTGTACAGCTCCATAGGCATATTCAAATTTTTCATGGCTGGTCAGAAAGATAACCTCTGTCTGGATTTTCTGTTCTCGTACCCATTCCAGAAAGTGAATCCCGTTCTCCTTTGGCATTTCAATATCGCATAAAATCAGTTCCACTTTGTTTTTTTGCAAAATATCTCTGGCCATAGAAGTATTGTAGGCCACATAGATCTGGTCAATAGAAAGTAACGCGCGATCCAGCTGTTCTTCCAATACCTGCGTTGTCACAATTTCATCATCTACAATCAGCAAATTCATCTCTCTTCGTCTTTCTCCTCATCTGTACATTTCAGTGTTTTCGGAATCCATATGGTATTTTGGTTCCTTCCGGTTCCAGATTCTCCAAATACAGAAGATGATCCTGCTCGTACATCATCTTCAGAACCTCTTTTACATTTTTTATTCCAATTCCACTTCCATCGTTTTTTTTCTGTTATTTCCATATCTTTATTCACAAAGTCCAGTATTTCCTGCGAAAATTGACCCTGCGATATATATAGTTCCAGTTTTAAGTAAACTTCCTTCCCCGAGAAGCTCCACAATGCCTGAATCAGAACCGTAGTGAACGAATCAATACTGATCACGTGCTTAAATATATTTTCCAAAAATGTATGCAGAATCATCTGCGGCACCGGATACTGCTGCAGTTCTTCCGGTACATCCATATAGACATAAAAGCAATCCCGGTACATGAGTCGCTGCATTTCCAGATATCCCTCGGCATTCTTTATTTCATCCTGCAGCGGAACGGTATGCAGACCAGTTCGAAACATATAACGGATGTTCTGTGAAAATGCCTGAATAAAGGTATGGACATTCTCTTCCTCGTGCTGATAAACCATGCTGTTAATGGTTGATAAAGCATTCAGGAAATAATGTGGTTTTAATTGCATATGGATATACTTCAGCTGCACATCCTTCATTCGAAGTTCCTGTTCGTACTTTTGCCCCCTCATTTCAAGAATCGTCTGTACCATATCATTATATGCCTGTTTTACTTCTTCCATTTCGTAGCTGTTTGTATTATATTCCGCTCTTGCCCTGAAATCCCCACTGTGAATTTTTCTGGACACCCAGAACAGGTCTGCAATCGGCCGGAAGATTTCTTTTTGCATATACCAGACAATTGTTCCAAAGAAAAGCAAAGACAGTACTAAAAATCCAAAAATAACGATACCGGAGGTAGAATATGCGGCATACTCGGATGATTTTACACTGTAATACATCTGATATGCATCTTCCAGAACAGATCCCTGATAGATACTGATGGATGGATCCTGTTTCTGCAGATTCTCTATTTCTTCTCCATATGCCCAATCTTTTCCTGAAGCGCACAGAATTTCCCCTTTTTTGTCTGTAAGATAAAATGCTGCCTCTTTGATGGACATATCATTATAGTTTAACAAGGAGTCCAGTCTTTTTTC
>ENA-OQKL01000147-OQKL01000147.1-human-gut-metagenome-genome-assembly--contig:-NODE-147-length-24173-cov-4.441321_pt1 | contig 24173 bp, 24 predicted proteins | sample MGYA00242779_ERZ504800 | MGnify/ENA primary metagenome ERZ504800 (study PRJEB26092, sample SAMD00036410) | human gut metagenome | host: Homo sapiens | study: EMG produced TPA metagenomics assembly of... | reverse complement strand
ATGACAAATCTTAGCGAGCAGACTGTTTGTATCCACAAGCGGATAAAACAGTAAAAGCTCGTTAGTGGATACCCCTAAAACCCCGGAAAAACTAAAGAAAAGGAAGGTAACATATGAAATCCAAATTTATCAAACTGCCAAAGGCTCTCTTTGATGATGCATATATAGACTTGTCGTGCGGTGCAAAGCTGCTCTACTCGCTGTTGCTTGACCGCAGAATGCTTTCGGAGCAGAACAGTATGACTGACTCAAACGGCAGAGCCATTGTGTACTTCACAAACAATGAAGTCTGTCAAAAGCTGAAATGCAGTCATGACAAGGCTACGAAGCTTTTTCGTGAGCTTGAACGTTTCAAGCTTATACATAGGCTAAGGCAGGGCAAAGGCAAGCCTGACATTATTTATGTTGATAACTTTATTGACAGCGAAGAAGCCTCATTCAAGAGTGCGGAAAATACGCTTTGCAGAGTGCAAAAATTAAGTGTACCTGACTGCGGAAAATCAGCAGGAAATAAAACTGAAATTAATAATACCGATAGGAGTAATACCAATCTATCAATCGACTATGACGAGGTTGAGAATGAAATAAAATTCCAAATTGAATATGATGTACTGGCGGAGCGTGATTACGGCAGTGTGCTCGACGAAATTGTCAGACTTATGACAGACACTTACTGTTACGCAAGTGATACTGTTCGGATTAACAAACGGCAAATCCCCATACAGTCTGTTCGCAAACGACTGTCAATGGTAACAGCCGAGCATATCGAATATGTAATAAGCTCGCTTGAAAAGAATAAAAGCAAAATCAAAAATATGAGAGCCTATCTGCTTACGACTCTCTACAACTCAATTGACACTATGGAAACCGACTGCTTGTACGGTAATTAGGGAGGAAATCAAAATGGATGAAAAAATAAAATTTTTAGGCACAAAAGAGATTGCCGAGGCACTCGGATGCAGTTTGCCGACTGCCCGAAACATTATGATGAGGGCTGATTTTCCGTTGGTGAGAGTCGGCAAAAACTTCAAGGTCAGTGAGCAGGCTTTTATAGAATGGAGCAGCAAGCGCAGAGTATAAAATAAGGCGAAAATCTGTTGACGGCTTATCGCTTTTGGAGTATTATAAATACAGTCGGATAACGATAAGCTGTCTTTAGGTTTTGAAAGGACGGATTACAATAAACGCTAAAGACACAAAGAAAAAACAAACCTACGGCAACGGCTCAATATATTTTGTAGAAAGCCGTCAGCGCTTTGCAGGTCAGGTTTATTTGACAATCGACGGTGAAAAGGAACGCCGCACCGTTTACGGAAAAACGAAGAAAATCGTCAAGGACAAAATGCGTGAGCTGCAAATTCAGGCTCTCTCAGGCAACCTCGAAAAGCGCAACCGTAACAAGGTTGAGATAAAAACAATTCATCAGCTTGCCGAAAAGATGATAGAGGAACAGCTTGCCCTGAATGAAATCAGGCAGTCAACCTATGACCGCAAAATGGAAACTCTGAAAATGCTTTCCGATATTTCTGATAAGCAGCTTACGGAAGTCACCGAGGACGATATAGTCGGTTTTTTCAAGGTAAAGCTTGATTATTCCCAGTCGAGCATAAATAAGATGTATCAGCTTTTGGGAGCAGTATTTGTAAAAGCAATTAGCAAAAAACTCATTGAGAGCAATCCTTTGAGCGACATCAAGTGCCCAAAATCGAGAAAAAAGCAAATTCCTGTCAGAGCCTTGACGGTTGACGAGCAGATAAGGCTTTTGAATGTGCTGAAAACCGAGGACATACACTACGGCGACATAATGCTTTTGTCAATGTTTACGGGAATGCGAATCGGCGAGTGTTGTGCCCTCACGGCAGAGGATATCAATCTAACCGACAAAACAATAAATGTCAGTAAAACCGTATCGAGAGGCGAATTTGGAAACACCGTAATCAACGATACCAAAACCGCCGCAGGTATGAGAACGCTTTTTATCAGCGATGATGTTGCAGACTTTTTGAAAGAATGTTTAGGCGGCAGAAAAAGAGGTCTGCTGTTTACTTCGAGTAACGGCAGGCTTGTCACATCAAACCAAGTCAACTACGTTTACTCAAATGTGATTAAGAATTACGACATTCTTGACAGCTCGGTGTACGGCAGGGTAGATTTACATTCACTCAGGCATACATACGCAACGAGGTGTATTGAAAGCGGAATGCCTGCAAAGGTACTCCAAAAGCTTTTAGGACACACGGACATAAACATCACGCTGAATGTTTACTGCTCTGTCTTTGAAAAGTTCAAAAACGAGCACCTTGCGATTGCTGACGAATATATGAAATCAAACAACCTGCAAATCGCCTGAAAATGAAAAAATCGCCGTCAAAACCGCAGTCAATTGCGATTAAGTCAGCATTTAAGCCACTTATAAAGGTCACCTCGACCAAAAAGGTGGTTTTTTAACCACCTTTTATTTTTATCAAAATTACTTAAAATGCCTTAAAAGTGGCTTAAACACTGGGTTTTTAGAGATTTCAAAAATTCAGTTGAGTAATTTTGAATTAAGTTAAAACAAGATAAAATGCAGTTAAACTTACTGTCAAACTTACTGTCATTTTAGTTTGCCTGCCGATTTTCAAGGAAACAAGATAATATATTTTTGAATTTTATTACACCGTAGCACAAAGATTTTTCTATTATTAAAACAACAAAGAGGTTAAGCAATTTTTTCTAACGCTTAACCTCTTTTTTTATTTCAAAATTTAACAATTTTAATTATCTGTACTCGTAGTGACCGCCAACTACAACCTTTTCATCCCAAGGTTTTACCCATTCCTTGTCTTCTACTGTTTTTGTACCTGTCTGTACATATTCTTCTTCATAATGGTATGAACCTCTACCACCATTATCCATTTCCCAAAAAATATGCTCATCCAACTGATTATCATCTAATAACTTTTTACCGCAATCATTACATACATTGTAACCTACCCAACCATATACTGGCTCTTCCTTTGTACCTACTACTTTCCAATAACCTTCGTGGTGTACTGTTTTATAGTCAACTACCCATACCTTTTCTTTTGGCTTCTGAGCTGAAATATATTTTACGGATTTGCCCTTTGAATCGTATCCGCTTGTGAACTTAGTTGCAGATGAGTTGATACATCTTACGGTGTAGGTGTATGTCTTGCCTGATGAAACCTTACTGTCTGTGTATGAGGTTGAAGTTGTGTCGGCAAGCCTTGTCCAGCCCTTACTGCCTTTGTAGTAAACTCTGTACTTTTCAGCACCTTTTACCTTGCTCCAACTGATTTTTACACCGCCGTTTACGCTCTCGGCTTTGGTAATCTTCGGAGCTGAAATATATTTTACAGTTTTGCCCTTTGAATCGTATCCGCTTGTGAACTTAGTTGCAGATGAGTTGATACATCTTACGGTGTAGGTGTATGTCTTGCCTGATGAAACCTTACTGTCTGTGTATGAGGTTGAAGTTGTGTCGGCAAGCCTTGTCCAGCCCTTACTGCCTTTGTAGTAAACTCTGTATTTTACCGCACCTTTTACCTTGCCCCAGCTTATTTTTACACCGCCGTTTATACTTTCAGCCTTTGAGATTTTCGGGGTTGCAAGACTTGTCTTTGCTGACTGTGCCGAAACAACAGGGGCATTCGTTTCAACAGCACTTGCCGTAAACGGAACTGCCGTTGCCGTGCCTACCGTCATTATTACAGAAAGCAATAACGGCATTATTCTTTTTGCTTTCATTATTATGCCTCCTAAAAAGTATGTTTTGATGATACTTGCATCTGTAACTAAATTTTATATCTTTAATTATGATTAGTCAACAATATGTAGGTAATTTTTTCTTATTTGTGATGATTTTTTGTTGAATAAAAGAACAACCGCCTGCTTAGTATGCCTAAACAAGCGGTTGTTTTTATGTTTATTTTGCATATTTCGGTCTGCAACAACAGGAAATATTACTTTTGTATCTTGTTCTGATTCTGAAATCGTCACACTCTGTGCCACCGTTATTCGCACCTACTGTTGTTATGGTGTAGTCATCTACGGCGATACAAAGCTCTATGTGGTCAAGTGACTTACATCCCTTGGCTTTCAGTCTTGAATCATATTTTGTAGGTTTTCCGCTCCACGAAAAAATAACAAGGTCGCCCGGCTTAACATTGTTGGCACTGTAAAGCTGTCCTGCCTCTAAAAAGTTTACGGCAACAACACCGCATGATGTGGTTTTACCGCCCGGAATCATATTCAATGCACCCGCTTTGTTGAAAAGATACATCTGACCGGCACAACAGCACGCAACAGCATTGATTGTTGTGTCATAATTTCCGTACCATTTCATAATGTCGCAGCCCTTACCCGAGTCCTTGCCGACAAGTGATTTTGCCGTCGAGATGATTTTATCAACCTTAATCGGCTGAATAACAGTCACCTTACAGGTTGCGGAATAGCCGTTCACTTTGGCGGTAATTGTGGCAACACCTTTTGATTTTGCCGTTATTTTGCCGTTTTTGTCAACAGTAGCTACCTTTGAATTTGAAGATGACCATACTGCATTTTTGGTTCTATCGGAAATAATTTTTTTACAGAGTATAGCTTTTGCCTTTATAAAGAGAAAGGTTAACTTTGTCGAGCATAATATACGGTTTATCGGTCAGCATTTACGGTTATACCCTTTGAATCAAATCCACTCATAAAGGTATTTTCGGATGGATTTATACATCTTACGGTGTAGGTATATGTCCCTTTGCTGCCTGCGGTTTTATCTGTAAATTCAGTTGAGGTTGTGTCGGCAAGCCTTTTCCAGCTCTTACCGTTTTTGACATACACACGGTATTTTTCAGCACCGATAACTTCTTTCCATTCAATTCTTATTCCGCCGTATGCAACACCGGCGTTTAAAATTTTGGGAGAGGCTGTATATAAGATTGACTTGCCCTTACCGTCATAACCGCTTGCAAAATTTCTGCCGTCTTTTGTGATACACCTTACCGTGTAGGTATAGTTATGATCTGACATTGCCTTGGTATCAATGAATGATGTTGAGGTTGTATTGCCGAGACCTTTCCACTTATTGTTTTTCTTGTAATACACACGGTATTTTTCAGCACCGCTGACCTTGTTCCAGGTGAGTTTTACTCCGCCGTAAACATTTTCCGTCTTTGTTATTTTCGGCACTGACAAAAACTTTACGGATTTGCCTTTTGAATCATAACCGCTTGTGAATCTCTTTGCATCTGCACTGAGGCATCTTACGGTATAGGTATAATTTTTGCCTGATGAAACGGCTTTGTCTGTATATGCATTTGAGGTTGTGTCTGCAAGCCTTGTCCAGCCCTTACTGCCTTTGTAGTAAACTCTGTACCTTGCAGCACCGTTTACCCTTCCCCAGCTTATTTTTACACCGTTGTTTACACTTTCAGCCTTTGTAATTTTTGGGGTTGCAAGACTTGATTTTGCTGAAACAATCGGTGCATTCAGCTCAGAAGCACTTGCCGTAAATGGAGCTGCTGTTACTGTGCCTACTGCCATTATTACAGAAACCAACAACGATACTATTCTTTTTGTTTTCATTGCTATTCCTCCGAATAATATATTATCAATTACTTTTTAATATACATTTTCAGATACTGTTGTTGTAGGCTCTGTTTCAGGCTGAGTCGGCTCTGTTGTCATTTGTACCGACTCATATGATTCCTGTGGTGTTACTGTTGTCGGTTCCTGTACAAGCTCTTCTTCTGTCACGGGCTGTGCGAAATCGGTTGTGCTTTGTGATGAAACAGCCTGTGACGATTTTGTTGCTTTTGTTGTTTTTGTATTCTTTGCGGGCGCTACATATGTATAACCGTAATATTTACACAAGCCCTTGCATATTGCTTCGCCTATTTCATTAATATTCTTGCGAATCCAGTTTGAGCCTGTTACGGTATCATGAAATTCACATTCAACATACAAAGAAAGTGCTTTCGGAACATTGATTTCATAAAGATCCTTCTTATAGATAACAGCGTCATCTTTACCCGGAGTGATTGCACCGAGTGAATTGCATACAGCCTGTGCGGCTTTTTTACCGCTTGAATTCAAGCAAAATACTCTTGTTCCGCCTGTGTAGTTACCGGAACCACTGGCATTTGTGTGAATCGGCATATGAATGTCTGCACCGAACTTGTCCGATTCGGGACAGCGTTTCTGCATAAGTGTGCCCGACTTTGCAACCATAACCTCAAATCCGCAACGGTCAAGTGCTTTGGCTGTTGCTGCTGCAATTTTGTCGCACTGAGCCATTTCGTTGGTATTGCCCGTTGCATAGGTGTTTGCATTTTGATTTGACGGACTGAGATAGATTTTTATAACCTTTACTGTTACTTTGCATTTGGTCTTTATGCCGTCAACCTCAGCTGTTATTATTGCAGAGCCTTTGCCCACTGCCTTTACTTTTCCTTTTTGGTCAACTGTTGCAACCTTTGCGTTGGAGGTTGACCAGGTTATTGGCTTCGATTTGTCTGCCACCGTAGTTTTTATTGTGTAGGTTTTGCCCTTATCAACCGTAACGCTTGTTTTATCAAATATAACAGGCGGCACCGGGGATGTTGTCGCTGTAAAGCCTTTTGAATCGTATCCGCTTGCAAATTTCTTTCCGTTTGCAGTAATACAGCGTACAGTATAGGTATAGCTTTTTTCAGCCGACAAATTCTTATCCGTTACGGAAGTTGATGTTGTATCGGCAATTCTTTTCCAAGTGTTTCCGTTTCTGCGGTAAACACGATATTTTTCGGCACCCTTCACCTTGTTCCATTTAAGATTTACGCTGTTATAGGTAACATCTGTTTTTATCACTTTGGGGGCGGCAATATATTTTAAGGATTTGCCGTTTTTGTCATAACCGCTTTGATGTTTTCGTGCGTCATTGCTGATACATCTTACCGTATAAGTATAGTGATTGCCTGACAGAACATCGCTGTCAACACAGGCGGTTTCGGTTGTGTCAACAAGCTTTGTCCAACCGTTTCGTCCTTTGTAATACACACGGTACATTTCCGCACCGTTAACACTGCTCCATGAAAGCTTTACACCGCCGTTTACACTTTCAATATTTGAAATTTGAGGAGTTCCGATATAGGTTGTTTCTGTTCCGTTATGATTAAAATCGCTTGTAAAGCTCTTTGCGTTGCCACTTATACAGCGTACCGTATAAGTATAGCTTCTGCCTGACACAACATTTTTGTGAACTAAGGATGTTGAGGTTGTATCACCTATTCTTGTCCATTTTTTGCCGTTTTTAAAATAAGCTCTGTATTTTTCAGCACCTTTCACCTTATTCCATGTCAGCTTTTCTCCGCTGTTAACGCTTTCAGTTTTTGAAAGTTCGGGAGCGGCAATGTAAGTTAGCTTTGTTCCCTTGAAATCATAACCGCTTGCAAAATGCTTTCCGTCTTCGGTGATACATCTTACTGTGTATGTATAGTTTCCTCCCGAATAAACATCATTGTCAACACATGAAGTTGCGGTTGTATCGGTTAGCTTTGTCCAGCCGTTTTTACCTTTGTAATACACACGATACAAGGCGGCACCGTCAACATCGTTCCAGCTGAGCTTTACACCTTCGTAAACACTTTCCGCCTTTGAGATTTTTGGAGTTGCAAGACCTGACTGTGCAGTCTGTTTATACTGTACGGGGGATTTTGTAACCTCTGCCGCACTTGCCGTAACCGACACAGCCGTTGTAATTCCGAATGTTGCCATTACCGAAAGTAATATCGGCAATATTTTTCTTGATTTCAAACTTATCTCCTCCTGCATAGAATATTTAAGTATATATTATCAACAATTAGATTTTATACCTTTAAATACTGTCAGTCAAGACTATATGGATAATTTTGTCGATTTATATATGTTTTTGTCGGACAGGAGAATAATTATCTGCTTAATATGTTTAAACAGGCGGTTGCATTTATGTATTTGAATTATTAAAAGTAATTAACAATATCAATTCCGTACTATCATATTTCTGTTTATCAAGCATCCCGTTTACAAGCAAAAGTATATTGTTGTATCATTGTTATTATACAGAATCAAATTTGCATAAAAAAATCAGGCAATCGTTATGACTGCCCGATTTGTTTTTGGAAAATTTTACAATTTTAATCCTATTTATGCACTGTTTTACACGCACTAACCGTAATCAGAGTGCCATGACTTTTTGAGAGATTTCTGCCGGAGATGACACTGTGCCAACGCATTTGTAATTTTCGGTTTCTTCCTTGGTTTTAAAGCCCCAGCCATATAGCACAGCGAGGAAGTCCATACCTATTTCTTCCGCACCCTTTGCCTCGATTGTGCTGTCGCCGACAAGGATACTTTCTTCAACGGAAACTCCTGTCTGCTCACACGCCTGCAAAAGCAGATGACTCTTTGTGAGGTTTGTACCGACATCTGTTGCACATACTGCGTCGAAAACATCCGACGCCTCGTAGGTTTCAAGAATATCCGTTGTGAACATTCTGTGCTTTTGAGTTGCTATTGCAAGCTTAAAACCGCTTTTCTTGAGTTCACGAAGAGCGTCATAAATTCCGTCATAGACGGTGAACATCTCTTTTCCTTTCTGGGAATAAAGTTTACTGTAATTCTTTACGGCATATTCAATTTCGTCATCACTCATATTAAAGAGCGTTTTAAATCCGTATTCAAGCGGTGCGCCGATTACTCCGTAGAGTGCGCTGTGTTCAACAGGCTCATAGCCCATTGCAACTGCCGTTGTATTGAAACAATATAAAATTCCGGGGGCTGTGTCGGCAAGAGTGCCGTCAAAGCCAAAAACAACTAATTTTTTCATAAAACCACCCAATCTGCAAATAGATAAATTCATAAACAATTTTTTACAAAAGTCTTTGTCCTGCAAATATGGAAATACATCTCAAGGGGAATTATACCATTTTACGGAGATAAATACAATACTAATTTCTCCACAAGTATTAATTTGGGAATAAAAGTGCCGAAAAATATGCAATTATTGTTCTTTTGCAAGCATATGCCAATCGAAACAAGTCGAAAATCAGAGCTTTCAACTTACTTTATTTCTTGACAACATCGTGCGTGCGTTATAAAATTGAAGTACATTATATTGAAAGGTTATTTTATTATGACTTCTGCAAAGCATAAAAATCAGCCTGCCAAACCCAAAGAAAAATATTCGGTACAGCAGGCGCTCACAAACTACTATCTGCTTGTTATGTTCACGCTTTTTCCGTTGTTTTTTACCGACGCATATTTTAACATCAGGCACGATAAGTATTACTTTTTCATTATATTGACGGGTATTCTCGTTATTGCGGAATTTCTCATTATTATGACCGCAAGCGTTGATAAACCGCCGGAAGACTCAAAGCTTGAAAAGCCTAAACCAAAGCATTTGTATGAAGAGCTTTCGTTTATGGACTGGGCATTTATTGTATTCCTCGGGATAAATGTCATTTCAACGCTGTTGTCTGCAAACCCTTTGGATGCACTTCTGGGTACTCAGGGACGAAACAACGGTCTTGTGCTTATGGCATTTTACACAGCAGCATATTTTATGATTACAAGGTGCTTTAAATATTTTGAATACATATTCGTTGCGCTTGCGTTCGGTTCAATGATAGTTTACGCACTTGCGATACTCAACGCATTCTATGTTGATCCGTTTGGAATGTTCCCTCTGCTTAATGAACAACAAACTATTGACTTTACTTCAACAATCGGCAACAAAAATCTGCTTTCAAGCTACATCTGTATTGCAATGCCTGTTATGATTGCAATGTCGGTTATCACGAAAAAGACCTTGCTCAGAGCAATTTATCTTATTGCAACAGGATTTGGCTTTGCGGCTCTTATGACTGCAGACAGCGATTCGGGCATTCTCGGTATGGCTGTATTTATGGTTATTTACCTTATTTGGTTCTCAAACAGTCTTGTCAGACTGAAAAGATTTTTCCTTTCGGCAACTGTTATGCTGTTGTTTGCAAAGCTGCTCAGATTGTTCTCGCTCTGCTTTGACGACAAAAGCAAGGGCTTTGATAAGTTTCAGGAAATTTTCGTTTTCTCAGGCATCGGCTGGATATTGCTTGCAGCTTGTGCCGTTATTACAGGGATTTTGTATCTTATTGATTACAAAAAACCAAACATCACAATTTCAAAAGCCGTGCCGATTGCTCTTACCGTTGTATTCGGACTTTGTGCTGTTGCCATGATAGGAATTATGGTTTATTTCAGCTGTATTGACACCAAAACCGACCTCGGCAGTTTTGAAAGAATTATCCGCTTTAACGATATATGGGGTACGCACAGAGGCTTTATGTGGATAAGGTCGATATGGATTTTCGGCGACGCTTCATTCATTGAAAAGCTGTTCGGCGTAGGTCCGGATATGTTCTACTCCGCATTCAGTCCGTACTTTGACGACCTTTCAAAATACGGTGACAGCTCAACAAATGCCGCCCATAATGAATATCTAAACTACCTTATCACAATCGGAATTACGGGACTTCTCTCCTATCTTGCCATTGTGTGCGGTACGATTAAGAACGCAGTTAAGTATGCAAAGGAAAATCCGATGCTGATTGCGTGCGTTTCGGCTGTTATCTGCTATGCTGTTCAGTCTGTTGTAAACCTTTATCAGCCGATTACAACTCCGCTGTTTTTCATCTTCATAGCTTTGTGCGAGGCTTTTGTAAGAAACGCCAAGGCTGAAAAATCTGCCGTATCTGCCGTATAAATATTATGACTGCATTTCAATTCGGATAAGAAGATTCTGCATTGACTCGTTGCGGTCACGGCGGTATCGTCCCAGCTCGTAGAGGCTGTCGGGATTTTTAGTAATTATATTGGGCTTTTCCGTACAGGTTAGTGTACACGAAAAGCCCATTTCTTTTATCAGCTTTTCGGTCAGGTCATTTTTTGCACCGAACGGATATACAAAGCAGGTCGGTTTTTTCCCTGTTGCATTTTCAAGCAAGGCTTGAGCTTTGACAACATCTTCCGTAAGAATAGATTTATATGCTTCGTCACTCTCCCCCGCTTTTGGCAAAACACCCTTTCGTGATTTCAAAGAATGCATATCGTACGAATGATTCTGAATTTCAACATAGCCCGAATCGGACATTTCTTTCATATCGTCAAAAGTTATATGACCGTAGGTCACGGAAATGTCCTTGGTTTCGGTGAATTTTTCGGACACTGACGCAATCGGAGATATGACCGCCTTGCAGTTGTATTTTTCGAGCAAAGGGAGTGCATAATAATAATTATTATAATAGCCGTCGTCAAAGGTGAGCATAATGCATTTTTCGGGCAATGATTTTTTGCCGTAAACATAATCGGTAAGGTCTTTTACAACAACGGTTGTGTAGCCGTTTTCGGTAAGATATTTTAAATCGTTTTCAAAAAGAGTCGGTGAAACGGTGTAGTCATTTTGCAGTTTTTCGTCCTTTAAAAGTGAGTGATACATTATTACGGGCAGTTTTACGCTGTCGGTATCAGCCGTTGTTTCTTTTACCGCACCTGTCATTACCGATATTAAAATTACCGCAGACAGGAAGAATGCGGTAAAAATGATAATTTTTACTGTTTTGTTTGATTTCACTATATTTCCTCCCAATTCTTTGTGCAAGATTTTTCATCTATAATTCTTTATTGTAAATATAATTAAACATCTGCGTGATAGAATATAGCCAAAGTTAATACTGATTACTGATTTTGGCCAATCGGTACTGACTAATATTGCATAAGGATTTATGAATTATGGCAAAAAGAAATTTCAGCTCAAAACGCAATGCAATTTACAACGCTGTGTGCGGTACGGACACTCATCCGAGCGCACGCTGGGTTTATGACAAATTAAAGCCCGAAATTCCCGACCTTAGTCTTGGCACGGTTTACAGAAACATTGCTCTTTTTAAGGATGAAGGAAAGGTCAGCGTTATATGCAATGTAAACGGTGAGGAGCGTATTGACGGCAACACAGAGCCACACCCCCACTTTGTCTGCAACAAATGCAAAGCAGTTATTGATGTTGAAGACAATCAAAATGCTGATGACCTTGAGTCACAGCTTGCCGAAGAGGGATTTAAGATAGAAAACAGATTTGTTATCTACTACGGCATATGTCCTAAATGTTCGGCAGAAGTACACTAATATTTATTACAAAGGAGAAGTAATTATGAAATGGTATTGCACAGTATGCGGTTATGTTTATGAAGGTCCCGAAGCTCCCGAGGCTTGCCCTGTTTGTAAGGCACCGAAGGAAAAATTTAAGCAGATGGACGAGGAGGCATCTTTCGCAACAGTTCACGAGGTTGGCGTTGCTCAGGGCGTAAGCGAAGATATTCTCAAGGATCTCAGAGCTAACTTTGAGGGAGAATGCAGCGAAGTCGGTATGTATCTTGCAATGGCAAGAGTTGCAGACAGAGAAGGCTATCCCGAGGTTTCTGCCGCATTTACAAAGTATGCTTTTGAAGAGGCTGAACACGCTGCCAAGTTTGCAGAGCTTTTAGGCGAAGTTCTTACAGACAGCACAAAGAAGAATCTTCAGATGCGTGTAGATGCAGAAACAGGTGCTTGCGAAGGTAAGTTTGACCTTGCAAAGCGTGCAAAGGCTCAGAACCTTGACGCTATTCATGACACAGTTCACGAGATGGCAAAGGATGAAGCAAGACACGGCGCAGGCTTTAGAGGTCTTCTTAACAGATACTTTAAGTAATCATTAAAACATAAAAAATCAAAAAAGTCAGCTTGATAATCGTATGACCAACAACTAACCGATTACACAACAGACTTTGAACAGGAGATTTGATAGTATGAAATATGTATGCGATGTTTGCGGATATGTTTACGATCCTGAAATCGGCGATCCCGATAACGGCGTTGATGCAGGCACAGCATGGGAAGATGTACCCGAGGATTGGGTATGCCCTCTCTGTGGTGTAGGCAAAGACGAATTTTCCGCAGAAGAATAATTAACAAATTGGCAATTTGGGAGCAGGCAATGCTTGCTCCCTTTTGTGTGTACGGGAGTAAATTATGAAAAAATTAATTTCGTGGAATGTAAACGGACTTCGTGCCTGTGTTACAAAGGGCTTTGAGAACTTTTTTAAAGATGTTGACGCAGATATTTTCTGTCTTCAGGAAACAAAACTTCAAGAGGGACAGATTGACCTCTTGCTTGAAGGATATCATCAGTATTGGTGCTATGCCGACAAAAAAGGCTATTCGGGGACGGCTATGTTCACAAAGGAAGAGCCGTTAAATGTAAGTTACGGAATCGGCATTGACGAACACGACCATGAGGGCAGAGTTATCACGGCAGAATTTGACAATTGCTTTGTTGTCACCTGCTACACTCCAAACTCGCAAAGTGAGCTGAAAAGGCTTGATTACCGAATGAAATGGGAAGATGATTTCAAGGCATATCTGAAAAAACTTGAAGTAAAAAAAGCCGGTTATTATGTGCGGTGATTTGAATGTTGCACACAATGAAATTGATTTGAAGAATCCGAAAACCAACCGTAAAAATGCAGGCTTTACCGATGAAGAGCGTTCAAAGATGACAGCGTTGCTCGATGACGGCTTTATCGACACCTACCGCTATTTCTATCCCGATACAGAGGGCGTGTATTCGTGGTGGTCATACAGATTCAAGGCTCGTGAAAAAAAACTGCGGGCTGGCGTATTGACTATTTTATCGTTTCAAAAGCTCTTGAAAGCAAGCTTGACGGTGCAAAAATCCATACCGAAATTTTAGGTTCTGACCATTGCCCCGTTGAACTGACGATTGACATTTAAAAAGCAAAATAAAAACCCGACACAGCATACACCGTGTCGGGTTTTTTGTATATTATGAAAAATTTTCAAGACTGACAATACAAATTCCAAAAGTGCCAATTGACAAAACGGGAATTTCGTCTTGACAAATGATTTTTTTGCAAAGAAAATGCTCCGACGCTAAAAAGTATCGGAGCATATATGAGCTTTTTTATAATTAACTGACGGTAATTTTGTTCTGACCGCCTGTTATGTCGGAAAAATTATTTTTGGCACTTTTTACGAATGCGAAGATTGTTTTCAAAAGCATATTTCTTGTTTTGCTGTCAAGACCTGCAAAGGATTTTAGAATTGTTCCCGTGTTTTTAAGCGGATTTTTCAGCATCTCATTAAAGGTTGCGGTTTCGGTCAGCGACAAAAGGGCAAAAACCTCTTTTGTGAACTCCCGTCTTTGAGCAATTGTCAGCGATTCAACAAATTCTTTCAGCGTGTGGTCAAAGAAAACGCTGAAATTTGTAGTGCTTTTCAGCCTGACAAGGCTGTTCTGCTCAATCTCCCACGAATAGACATCGTGTTGGAGAAAACCTTTTTGATTGCTCTTCACAATTGTGTAGCTCTCCTCATGCTCAAATATCATGCCGAAAATGCTTGACTGCGGAACAAAGGTGTAGATTCTGTCATCGACTTCATAAAATCCGCTGTCCCTGATTTTGTCAAGAGAAAACCCCGGTCCGTCAAAATTGTAAATATAATCAATGTGATTTCTTGAATTTTCATCGGTAAAAGCACCGGCATAAACCGCAAGATTTCCGCCCTTTGAGTGACCGCCCAGAATGAATTTTCCGTTGAGCATACGGACTGCTTTTTCAAAATAATCAAGAGCCTTTTTCTGTGACGGCAACGGAAATGTGAAGAACATATTGAAGTCCTCCTGCCAGCCGACAAGAGAAAAGTCAGTTCCTCTGTATGAAATAAAATAATTCTTTTTGAGAAATTCAAAAGTGATTGCGGAAAACTGCATACTCACATCGGACTCAACCTCGTTTACATACCCCGAAACAAGAATTTTGCCGAATCTCTTGCTCTCTGCCGTCGCTTTCAAAAGGTCGACATCACCCTTCCACAATATATTTTTCTCATAATCATCGGTTGCAAACACACGCATTGCCGCCTGTTCAAGGGTAATTTCATCAAACAGACAGGACGATACCGCACCGTCAAAAGGAAGATATGAAAGCCGTGAAAGCACAAGTGCGTCAAGCTCGTTAAAACCGTCCTGTTCAAATGTCAAATCGCCGCGCCAGCTTATGTAATCAAATATGTCAGCCATACAAATGCCTCCAATCTGTTGTTTCTCTGTAATTATTGTATCACTTTGTACTAATTATTTCAATGCAATTTTGATAATTGTAAAAGAAAAGGACAAACGAATTCGTTCATCCTTTAACAGTATATGAAGTTATCTGAATTTTGCGATTTCTTCAAGAAATTGTTTTCCGAATTTTTCAAGCTTTGTTCTGCCCACACCCGAAACTTCAAGCATTTCATCGGGTGTTTCGGGGCATTTTTTGCACATATCAATCAGCGTTGCATCGGTAAAAATAACATAGGCAGGAACGCTCTTTTTGGATGCAATGCCTTTTCGCAAAGCCTTGAGCGCATCAAGTAAATCGGAATTAACAGGCACTTCGGGACGGTGCGTTTTGACAACCTTTTCGGAGTTTTCAACTTTCTTCATCACAAGCCGTTCCCGTCCGAAAAGCACATCTCTGCTCTTTGGCAAAAGTTTTAGAACCTCGGTTTCATTGTCGGATGAAATATACTCCTTTTCGGCAAGAAAGTCAATTGTGCCGAAAATATGCCTTGCCGTAACCTCTTTCATTATTCCGTAGGTTGACTGATTGTTAAGCTCAGCTTTTAGAATTTTCTCGCTTTTACTGCCCTTTAACACATCACAAATCACGGTTTTGCCGTACCTTTGTCCTGTTCTTGCAATACACGACATAATTTTTTGAGCGTCAATTGTGACATCAACAAGCTTGTGAACGGAAAGACAGTTTGAGCATTTTCCGCAGTAAGCCTTTTTTTCACCGCCGAAATACCGCAGAATAAATCCACGCAGACAATCGTTTGTTGTGCTGTAAAAGGTCATATATTTTAAGCGTTCAAAATCACGCTCACGAATTTGCTCGTTTTCTTCAATTGTAAGCTCATCGTTGCCCTCGGAATTTTCAATCATAAAACGATTTAGGCGAACATCCTTAGGACTGTAAAGCAAAATACAATCAGCCTCACCGCCGTCACGGCCTGCCCGTCCTGCCTCTTGATAGTAGCTTTCAATGTTTTTCGGCATATTGTAATGGATTACATATGTAACATTTGACTTGTCAATTCCCATACCGAAAGCATTGGTTGCGACCATAATATTTTTTCGGTCAAAAACAAATCCTCCTGATTTTTCCTGCGTTCGTATTCATCAAGACCTGCATGGTATCTTGCCGCTGAAAAGCCGTTATCGCAGAGCAATTCGCAGACAGATTCAACATTTTTTCGGGTTGCACAATAGACAATTCCCGACCTGTCGCCACGCTCCCGAATGAGGTCAATAAGCTTTTCGTCCTTTGACGATGACTTTATTACGCCAAAGAAAAGGTTGGGGCGGTCAAATCCCGTTGTAATTTCAAACGGATTTTCAAGCCTGAGAATTTTCTTTATATCTTCTTTTACATCATTTGTAGCCGTTGCGGTGAATGCTCCGACAATCGGACGATTTGCAAGGCTTTCAACAAATGAAATAATTTTGAGGTAACTCGGTCTGAAATCCTGTCCCCATTGTGAAACGCAATGAGCCTCGTCAACTGCAACCATTGAGATTTTTATCTTTTTACAGGTGTCGAGAAATCCGTCAGTCAACAGCCTTTCGGGTGCAACATAGATGATTTTGTATTTTCCGTGTTCAACATTTGAAAGCACTCGGAGAAATTGCGGATATGAAAGCGAGCTGTTTATATATGCCGCAGGAACTCCCGACTGAACGAGTGAGCCGACCTGATCCTTCATAAGCGAAATCAGAGGTGACACAACAATTGTCACCCCGTCAAAAAGTAATGCGGGAATCTGATAGCACATAGACTTGCCCGCACCTGTGGGCATAATGCAAAGTGCATCTCTGCCGTCAAGCAAAGCGTCAACTATCTGTTCCTGTCCGTCTCTGAAGGAATCGTGTCCGAAGTAATCTTTTAACACGCTTAATTTATCACTCATCTTTTTGCCCTTATCTATCATTCTTTATTGGAATTATAATCATTGTATTCCCTTTCAATCCAAGCCATAAGCAGATTTACAATTTTCTGCTGTTCGACCTCGTTAAGCTGCTTATCCCTTGCAACTCTGTACCACTTGTTAAGACACCCTCTGCAACAACAGGCACAGGCGTGCTGTGCGATAAAAACAGGGTGTCCCCTCATAGGCGTTTGCTTTCCGTCATTCGGAATATATTTTGGTGCAAGCCGTGTTCTGACAAAATCTTCTGCATGGGAGCGGATTTTATTCATTCCCTTTTCATTAATATAGTCAATGTCCTTTTGCTTTAAATGAAACCGACTGCGAAAATCAGATTTTTTCAGTTTGTTTAGTGCCTCATCTATCGTTTGCATTGTTCATGCCTTCTTTTATTGTCATACCTTAATTATAAACAATTACTACGGTAATGGCAAGAAAAAATGCACTCATTTTCTGTTACAGAAAAAACAACCCCACGATTATTTTACCGTGGGGTTGTTTTCATAGGGTTGCTTTTCAATTATTTTTAGATATTAAACATCTTTGCAATATTTTTCAGCAAGGGCAAAGAACGCTTTTTCGAGCGAATCCAAGGTTTGTTCCGTCATACTGACCGACATACTGTTTTTGTCGGAAAATATGATTTCAACGATTGTAACCGTGGCGTCATCGACTGTCAGTTCTTGTTTTTTGGATTATAGTTTTTTCAGAATTTCCAATGCGTCTTCGGCGGTGTCACACAGCAGTCTCATATCCGTTTCGTCGATCAAAACATTTTCAAAAGCGATATAACCGCATTTGCAGATAGCGTCAAAAAGAAAATTTACACCGTTTTTTTCGCACATAAAAAGAACAGCAGTAGTCAAAATTTGAATGATTTTTTGAATAGCTCACGGATACAATTTCTTTTTTTACACGCATTTTTCGTTTGGAAATATTATGAAATAACGACCGTAAAGTCATATCGGTTATGTCATGGCAGCCCCGCAGAACGGACAGAATTTCGGCGGATTGCCGTCAGGCTTATATCCGCAAGCCGAGCAAACAATTGCCGCAGCATTTTTGAGGAGTAAACGGCTGTGAAACTTGCTGATTTACTGTGTTGCTCTGCATAGGCATTCCGTTCTGCTGATAGCCCATATTGTTCTGCATGGGCATTCCGCTTTGCTGATAACCCATATTGTTCTGCATAGGCATTCCGCTTTGCTGATAGCCCATATTGTTCTGCATGGGCATTCCGCTTTGCTGATAACCCATATTGTTCTGCATGGGCATTCCGCTTTGCTGATAACCCATATTGTTCTGCATAGGCATTCCGTTCTGCTGATAACCCATATTGTTCTGCATGGACATTCCGCTTTGCTGATAGCCCATATTGTTCTGCATACCGTTCCTTATTTGTTCACACAGTCTCATTAACTGCATTCCGTCATCAAACGCTCTCATAAGCTCATTTCTTACAGTACCGATTGACGAATCAACATACATTGATATATCGGTTATGAACGGATGATTTACGATGAATTTTGCTTTTAAAGAAGATATTCTTTGCGGTGATGACGATGTGTTTGTATCACGAACATACGGCTGAAGTGCAAGCGGAACATCAAGCATACCATTTTGCCCCGAAAATGAGTTTGTTGTATCAAACTGACTGCCAAAACCGCTGTTCCTGCCCTGACGGTTATCATAGCGGTCATACTCATCAGGAATTCCGTCACGGTCGGAATCCTGCAGAGTTGTATATCCAAGCTCAAGCCAAAAGTCCTGCAGCTGTGAAAAATCAAAAATTTCAGGATTGCTGTTTTTGAAATCTCTGCCTATTGTGAAATAGAATTTTCTGTTATTAAAATCTACAACAAGCTTTTCGTTTGTGCCGGCACTTGCCGACTGAACAAATGCCGAATATTTCTGTCTGTTCTGTTCACGCTGTTCAAGATGAGCTTTAACATCTGCTAATGTCCTGTTTTTCCAGCCTGATGAAAGCGAACTGAGCTTGTGCTTACAGTCGCTGCAAAGATAACCGTCTGAAAGCTTTTGCCTTGTGAGGGCGTTTACCTTGTCACCGCAAAGGTCACAATATTTCTTTTCAAATAGTCCCATAAACTTTCTCCTTTACAAAAGATTCACGATTTTCTTCTGAATATTTGTAGCGTCAATAATTGATATTGTGCCGTCACCGTTTGTGTCTGCAATTTTAAAAACGTGTAATCGTCAAATTTTTCAAGCCCGACAATGTATTTTTGAACCAAGGTTGCGTCCACAACATTAATAACACCGTCCATATTGACATCATACGGAACAGTAATTTTTACTACAAGGTTAACATCTTTCTTAACAACATTCACTTCATATACCCGTGTTACGCATTGCGGTTTGCTTACAGTAATGACATATTTGCCCGGAACTGTTTCATAATACACATATAAGGGTTTTGCATTACTGTTTACCGTTTCATGTGTATAGCTACCATTATAGACGCCGTCAGGAGTGTATTTATCAAACTTAATAGTAATAGTGTCATCCGGTAAGCCACCCGTTCTTAAATCCAGTATAATACGGGTCTTAACCTTTTGCGTAACTTTAACCGATACACTGTAAATGACATCACCGTTTTCACCCGTGACAGCACACCTGAAATGAGTTTCATCAAAATCCGTATTCGGTCTGATGCTCAAAGCATTTGTTTTTGTACCCTTGAAGGAAAATTTGTTTGATGTGGATGAGTTGTCACTTATGTTGCGCCACACATATCTTCCTGTGCTTCTCCTTACTTTCATCTGCCACTGATAGCTTGCGGCATTGTTGGCAGTAACCGATATAGTTCCTTCTTTGCCTTTCATAATTTCTGCCTCAGTGAACTGATGTGAAAATGAAGGTGATTTATCTGCAACAACGTAATATGCCCAAATATAATATTGACCTGTGGTTTCATCCTGAAGAATTGTTGCCTGACCGTCGTCGTTGTACAAGCCACATACTGCGTTCTTGGCAACCGCATATCCTCTGTTCATATTAAAGTATAGCTGACAACAATACATACCGCTGTCAAAAGCTTCTCCGTCGTTGAGCTTTCTGCCAACTTTGTTGTTTTTGTACTCATACCACTCAATATAATCAAAACTGTAGTAAGTGCTGTTTATCGGAGTTGCCGTTGTTGAGGGGATTTTTCCCTGTTCAGGTTTCTCCAAGCCTAAAAATCCAATTGTAGGAATTTCTGTCTTCTCAAGAAGTCCCGGAAAGTTACATTTTCCCGAATAAAAAGTACCGCTCTTTGAACCCGTTACTTTACATCTAAAGACAACATCTTTCCACCCTGAGCCGGGTCCTACAAGTTCTGCGTAGGTCTGAAATTTAAGATGGTCTGTAAAAACACCCGAAAATTTCGAGTCGGGTCTGTCGGTTTTATCGGAAAGGTTAACCCAGTTTAGGCTCGGATATTTTGCCTGCCATTGATAGGTAAAGGTTTCGCCTGTACTGCCGCCGTTTACTCCCACGATAATGTTAAGGACATCTCCTATGTAAACCTCGGTGTCGATATATTTAATATAAGCCTGAGCCGCCGCATTTGCGGTTATGGCTGTCATAGGAAGTGTTGTCAACAGCATGAGAAAGCATAAAACAACACTCGAAATACGCTTTACTTTTTTCTTGATTTTCATAAAAATCCCTCCTTTATGCCCAAGGGTCAACCGAAGCCGGAGTTCGTATATCAGAGAGTGCAAGATTACGCCATAAGAACCATTGATTGCCCTTTCTGCGAAGCTCAATCGGACGAGGTGAGTCTGCTCCCGACGACTGAACCTGAACCTTTGCATAACCCTCGCTCTGATAGGTATATGCATACTCGGAAACGGTTATTTTGTACGGAACATTCGGTGTATAATCGTTCTTCACGGATGAACCCTCAAAATATGAGCGAGGAATATATCCCCTGCCCTTGATTCTGTCACGCAAAAACTGAACATCCATCCCGTTCATCGGCTGAGGTCCTTTTAATACATTAAGCATTTCTATTGTGTTTTCCGGACTTTCGTCATATTCAAGCAACACAAGCATAGCAAATGCCGCTGTTGAAAGAGGTGACGAAAAGTCAAGCTCCGGCATTTTTTTGAGTTCATCTGCATTTTTCGGATAATCGGCAAATACAAATGTTTTGCTTTTGTGCATCGCATTGTTTACCGCTCCCGAAACGGCCTTTGAAACATTGTTTTTTACAGCCTGATTTGTCATATTTTTTAAGCTGTCAAATATACCCATAAACAGTACCTCCTTTTTAAAGTGCGTCAAGTGCGGCGGCAAGATAATCTGCCGTTACGGATGAATAAAAAAACGAGCTTATTTTTCCGAATTGTTTTGCCTGTTTAACCCTGTCGGCAAGGTCGGGATATGTCTGTTCGTCACAGAGCAGAGCCGTTTTACAGCTTGGCAGATATTCCTTTACTTTTCCACAAAGCTCAAGCCGTTTCTCAATAGTTGAATCGGCAAGTCTTGTGACATCCATAAGCAAAACATCAACTCTTTCTGCAATGCACAAATCAAGAATTTTCCCGTCTTGATTCGGTGAAACATTCTCAATACAAAATCTTCCCTTCTTTACAAGGGCATTTTGAATAGCCTCACTGAGCAAATTATTCTGAACACTGAGCAAAATTTTCTTCAACGGACATCACCCCTTTTCACCTATATCTTTCACTTATATTGTACAATTTTGCGATAAAATATGAATGTGCCAAACGGCATATTTCACAACATAAACAAAAAAAGCACAGCTGCCCGATTGTTCGGACAGCTGTGACCTTGTGCTAAAAATATTTACGGTGGGTAATTAAAAAGGGGGGTAAATAATAAAATAATTATGCTTTGTTCTTAACAGCGCCTATAATGTAAAGTACAGGGATAGCAAGACCGCAGATAAGAGAGAATACATTGAACTGTGATCCGCCTATCATGCTGATAATTTCGCCTGCAATACACATAACCGCAACAACAACGCCCCATACAATACATGTATTTGCCTTGTGCGGAAGTTTTGCGTTGATAACGCCGATAATACCTGCAACAAACTCAGCAACCGCACTGATAAGTGCGAAAACGCCGCCGACATAAAGCATAGTCATATCGTATGTACCGTCGTTAAAAGCTGCAAGTGCGGCGATACCGAGAATGGCGATGATTGATACAATCAATGCAATAGCACCAAATACAATCATAAGGATTCCCGTTACTTTAAGAAAAGTTGAACCTTTTGCCTCCATAGTTTTTCCTCCTGTCATTAAATAATAAATTTTATGCACCTTTGTCTTTGATTATTAATCGGACAAAGATAGCGTTTTGCACAAAAGATATTCACCGTCTGAGCAGTTTATATCCTGTAATTGTATTATACTGTTTTAACAGCAAAAAAATATGTGCCAAACGGCACATATTCAAAAAAAGTATTTATTTGTCGTTAATTCTATCGTCAAGGATTACAAGTCCCGCCTCTCTTGCCTTTACGGCAAGCTCTGTTCTTGACTTAAAGCCTGTTTTTTCAAGCATATACTGTATATAGTTTTTGACAGTACCCGGAGCAATGTAAAGTCTTTTGGCAATTTCCGTGTTTGTATCACCGCTTGTCAGTTCACGCAAAACCTCAAGCTCCCTTTCGGTAAAATCCGTACTCATTGCGTTGCCGAATTTAATTTTGGGAGTTGTGTCGGGAAACACACGCTCACCGTTCATTGTTCTGTCCATAAGTTCAATAATAGGTTCGGAACTTACCTCTTTGTACCAAAAGCTGTCAACTCCTGCATCCTTGGCACGCTTTAGATAGGAATATTCGGGCATTGAGGTAACAATGATTATCTTAATTTTCGGAAACTTTGCTTTTATTCTTTCAGCCGCCTCAAGACCGTTTGCTCCCATTGAAGTGCATATATCCATTAAAATCAGGTCAACATCGGAATTTTCACAATGATAATCCGTCATATCGGCATTACTTATTGAGCCCGCAAGCGTATAGTTTTCGCTTTGGTTTACATACATTTCAAATAAAGTTCTCGGCATTGACTGATCTTCAACTATCAGCACTCTTGTCATACTGCAGCACCTCGCTTTTCGGTATTGTGATTTCAAGAACAAAAATTTCGGAAGTCGATATTTTCATGCTTCCGCCGATTTGCTCCGCTTTTTTTCTTACGGAAGAAAGTCCGCCGCCCTCATTGATTTTTTGAGGCGGTTTTCTGCCGTTATTTGCAAATTTAAAAATATATTTTTCACCGTCGTCAAGACTTTCAAGAATCATTTTATCTGCTTTTGCGTGTCTTGCGGCATTGTTAAGGCATTGCATTGTTGCAAAAGTCAGAACCCGTGCAACCGCATTGTTATCAGTCGGAAGATTTCCGACTGTTTCAAGCGTTATTCCGACAAGCTTTGCGGCATTTTCAATATCCTTAGCAAAGTTTTCGTCTTTGCAATCATTCTCTGCGGTATTCAGAACAGAAATATTGTTTTTCCACATTTCAAGTAATTTACTGTTATTTTCAGACAGAGTGCCGTTTTCAAGATATCTTCTTGTTGTTATCAGCGTACTGCCGAGCCTGTCATGAATTATCTCTTTTGTGCGAAGAATTTCTTCTTCTCTTGTCAGGTCATAGACCATTTCATTGTATTTTTTCAGATGAGCATTAACCTTTTTTAACTCGCCTATTTCATATTCCAAGGTTGATGTAAGCTTTGTAAACTCTGTTATATCGGTTGCCGCAAGCTGAAAATACGGTTTTGAAAAAATTTCCGTTTCCGACAACGAAAAGCTGAAAACCCTGCCGTCCTTTAATCTGACTGTAAATGCCCCGTCATTTTCATATTGAGAAGCCTCTTTTATCTTCTCTCTGAATGGCATTGCAACATTAAGCGATTTACCCGTAAGTTCAAGGCATATGCTTTCCATAAGGTTATTTTTCAATACAACAAGTCCGTTTTCGTCAAAATAGCAAAGTCCTGTCGGCAAGCCGTCAAAGCTTTCTTTAATTGACATTGCGGTAATATCGGTATTCCTGCAATGATGAAGCCTTACCGTTATGTACACAGACATTACAGCGCAATATGCC
>ENA-OQKL01000143-OQKL01000143.1-human-gut-metagenome-genome-assembly--contig:-NODE-143-length-24402-cov-5.944222_pt1 | contig 24402 bp, 29 predicted proteins | sample MGYA00242779_ERZ504800 | MGnify/ENA primary metagenome ERZ504800 (study PRJEB26092, sample SAMD00036410) | human gut metagenome | host: Homo sapiens | study: EMG produced TPA metagenomics assembly of... | reverse complement strand
CATAGAAAAGAGCGTATGAGTGTGTCTGCAAGTCTGATGCCTGTATCGCGGGAATGCCGGTGAAAGATACAATTAAAATTGTAAATGAAAGACAACGGGTGGAGTCTACACCGGATCGGGCAACATTGTGGGCAATACAGACACCACAGGTTTTTTTAGCAGATCTTCTTTTAAAGGCATACGGGAAATTGATGAAGCAGAATTGGATCCAGGTAACGGATGATGCGATGGTAGTAGAGAAGATGCTTAATCATGAAGTGCAGGTTTTTACGGGAAAATATGAAAATATTAAGATTACAACCCCAGAGGATCTGGTGATTGCAGAAGCTTTTTTAGGTAAATAATACATATTTTTAATAAACTGCAAGAATATAAAAAAATAGCGAAAAAAATAGTAAAAAACGAAACTTTTACAAACAGCTAATAACATGAATTTAAATGTATCCGATCTAAACGCTCAATTAGCCCACTTTCAAGAAGAAATGACATCTGGAATATATCGTAATAAATGGCCAAAACTTAAACAAAAAACTTCTACCAAAGATGTATGTGATTATTTCGAATCTGCCATGGAAGGGGCTGGAGAAGCACATCTTGATAAAAGAGAAAAGGATGCAAATATACTTTATAAATATTTAAAGGATCATTAAACCCTGCAATTTTGGAGGTAACATCATGCTGAAACATATTAAAAAAACCATTTCTTCCCGTCATGCTTTGTCTTGTCCTGTGCACCTGTACCGCATGTACTTCTCGTTCCAAAGAGGAAACAGAAACTTCCGAGACAGAGACAGACAGCGCGGTCTCTGCTTACCAGAACGTATTACGGGAAATCAGACAAAACCATATTTTTCCGGGTACCGGCACCGAGTTTGCCTGGGAAGAATCACTGTCGATCTACTACGCAATTGTCGATGTCAACCAGGACGGCATAAAAGAGCTTCTGCTTGATTTTGATTATGATAGTGGTCCGGATGGCGGCATTACAGTGTACACCTATGATCCCAATGCACCTACTCTGGTTCATGAAATTGGAGGGTTCTATACTTTTTCCCGTTTTTACGACAATGGAATTGTGGAAGAGGATATTTCCCACGGAAGTCCTTACGGTGGCCCTTATTCCACCGCTGGTGCAGCCGACCCCACCACTTTCTGGCCTTATCAGGTATGGTCCTATCAGGCCGATGATGCCTCCTACACCCGAATAGGTTTTGTGACCGACTGGAATAAAAAAGAATGGGCAGACAGCATTGACGGATTTTCCTCATTCCCGGATTCCGCTGATAAGGATCACGACGGTATCGTATATCTCCTGACAAATGCCAAAGGAAAAGAAACCGCCATAGATGCTGCTGACCTGAAAAAGTGGGTGGATTCCTACCGTAAAGGTGCAAAAGAAATTCCCATCACCTATCAACGGCTCAAATAATGGCAATTATGATTGTGTATCAGGATCACAGGCTGCGTACCGCCCAACGCATCTTCGTGGATCGTGCCCGTCCGTTCTGCGCACACTCCTGCGCGGACGGACGCACCACATCCTTTGCATACTCCGAATAAATGCCTGCGCGACAGCCTTCTTTTAAAGCACGCTTTACCAGCTTGTCCTCCCCGGAATGGAATGTCAGAATCGCCACGCGGCCGCCCGGTTTTAAAGCACCCGGCAGCTTTTCCATAAATTCATAAAGCACCTCAAACTCTCGGTTGACATCAATGCGAAGTGCCTGAAACGTCCGCTGACAGGTCTTTTTGATGGTTTCTTTTTTATCCTTTTCCGGCAGAAAATCGAGAGTGTCTTCAATAATCCTGCGCAGTTTTGTGGTGGTATCCACGCGGTGTCCTTTGCGGATCTCATCGGTGATCGCTTTTGCAAGTTCCTCACAGTACGGCTCATCCGAATTTTCATAAAGCATTCCGGCAAGCTCGTCACGGCTGATCGTATCCAGACGCTCCGCCGCACTGATTCCTGCCTCCTGATTCAGCCGCAGATCAAGCGGTCCGTCCACTTTAAAGGAAAATCCGCGCTCCGGATTGTCGATCTGCATGGACGAAACACCAAGATCTGCCAGAATAAAATCAAATCCACCCACTTCTTTTGCAATCTCATCGATCGTGCAGAAATTCTGCAGATGGATGGTCAGCATGTCCTCTCCGAATCCCTGCTCTGCCAGACGTTTTTTCGTCTTTGCCGATTCTACCGGGTCGACATCGGTCGCATGGATGTGTCCCTGCCCCTGCAGCTGCTCGAGCATGGCTTTCGTGTGACCTCCGTAGCCGAGTGTGGCATCAAAACCGGTCTGTCCCGGTTTGATCTGCAGGAAATCAAGAATTTCTTTTACCATAATGGAGATATGCATACCTGCCGGGGTGTTGCCTTTCTGGATGACATGCGCGATGGTGTCTTTGTATTTTTCCGGCTGTAGTTCTTTATATTTTTCTTCAAATTTCTTCGGGTATTTTCCTTTATAATGCACACGACGCTTGTGCGGGGTCTGGTTTTCGTTTTCCATTTTTTATTCCTTTCCTCTCCTGTCCAGGTACAGCTCCTCTTACCATTTGCAGGGCAAAACTTTATATGAGGTTGCGAAGGTATTGTTTGCAGAGTAACCTTTGAGCACTAATGATTTCAAATTTAATCTGTTTTCTATGAATACCGGTACAATTGTTTTTCTACCAGTTTACTTCCTTCATAAACAAGCCGAAGTGTAAAAAAGCGGTGCTCATCTTCCTCGATCAGCAGTTTTAAAAAAAAATGGCATCTCCTTCCCAGGTCGGAAGCGCAAGCACTTCTTTTTTGTCCATCCACTGCAGATCGCCTTCATTGCACTCGATCAGCTCCCCGGTAAAACCATCCGCAGTAAACAGGCACATTTCTTCCGGCTCCGGCGCTTCATCACTGATGAATGTGATCAGCCCGCGGAACTGGTAGGAAGTCAGTGTCAGGCCGGTTTCTTCTTTTACTTCACGTAACAGGCAGTCCTCCGGTCCTTCCGTGCCTTCTGCATGTCCGCCTACACCAATCCACTTGTCTTTGTTGATGTCGTGCTGCTTTTTGGTGCGGTGGAGCATCAGGTATTTTCCGTCTTTTTCTATGTAACACAGGGTTGTCATTTTCATGGGATTTTCCTCGTTTTTTCTCATATTTGTTCCATATGCTCCATGATAACAAAATTTGCCCCGTTTTTTCAATCGAACATTTCATATTTTGCCCCATTTTTGATATATTTATTTTCTTTTTTTGCCCCGTTTTTAAATTCCAGCCGAGTTATGGTGCTCATTTGAGGTATTCTCCAATCCGGTCAATATTATAAAGCGGGGTGTTTGTCATCCAGTCCTGCTCACGGAAATCCGACATGGAAGTCCGCACCGCATGCTTGGGATGATACTTTTCACAAAAAGCCCGCAGACTTTTTGCCCGCAGATTTTCCTCTGCTTTCACCTCTACCGGAATGACCGATCCGGGTGCCTGCAGCATGAAATCAATTTCGCCTGTAGAATTTGCGGTTGTGTAATAATATGGTTCCACACCCAGTTCCGCTATCATCTGCTGCAGCACATACTGCTCCGTCAACGCCCCTTTAAACTCTGTAAAAATCCTGTTTCCATCAATGATAACGCTTGCATCCAGATCTGTCATGGCAAGCAGAAGCCCGACATCAAGCATATAAATTTTGAACGCATACAGATCCATGAAATCAACTTTCCCTACCGGAAAAGAAGTTCCCTTATAAAACGTTTCATTGTGCGTCCTCCCTGTCAGTGGAATTTATATGTAGCATTCCTTATTACTTTATATCATATTTCTTTATGGCAGAGCCGTCAACATTTTTAAGGTCGTATTTGTGTTATGGTGCTACACTTTTCTGGACGTATTTATGTGATAGTGCTACACTTTTCAGGACGTTACTGTTTGCATAAATGTGGAAGGTTTTTGTTGCATCTCAGGCATTTAAATGCTATACTTGTCACAAAGCAAATACATATTTTTCCATAGCTTGGGCGGACAGTACTTGGCGAGCCGTCTATATCATATATTTTATTTTTTCATTTCAAATTATCCCGGAAAGTCTTGCTTTTAAAATTCAACTTTATTTTAACTTAATTTTGTTATAAGCAGGATTTGTATTGATATGGGATGTGTTGTCATACAGATTCTGTGGCTTACACAAGGAGGAGGTAATGCACGTGATGACATTAGACTATACATTTGAACGACGGCTGGAAATGCAGCGCGCCGAAGCAATTGAGGATGGCGAAAGGATCGGAAAAGAGATCGGGAAAGAGATCGGGAAAGAGATCGGGAAAGAAGAAAAATTGTCAGAGCAGATTCGTAAAAAAATTCAAAAAGGCAAACCTCTGGATCAGATTGCGGACGAATTGGAGGAAGTGCCGGAAACCATTCGTCCTTTATACGAAAAAATTAAGCAGGAAATGCTGCAATAAAATAAGGCAGTTTCCGAGGAGGAAATGAGTTTTTATCGTTCGTTAGCTGAATGATATGCTTATTTACAAAATTGAATATTGCTTACCTTCAAGTTTATTGTGTCAGGCACCAATTGTCCAATTGTTCTCTATTTCTATTGATGCAGCCACTTATGCGATGGTCGGATTTGTCACAGGTATACTACTCACAAAATATCTGCTTTGGTATGACGATAGAGTTAAGTAATTCTTAATATGAGGGGCTTACCTTGCCCCTCTATCCTTATTCTGTAACTACAATCATAGTTCTATTTTTCAATCCCAAGCACGGTATTGGCCTGCTCACCCTCCATATATTCAAATGTGATGGTATCTCCTACACCATAACGCACGATATCAAGGTAATCTACTACCGATACATCGTAAATATCGGAATCATTTTCGAGCAAAATATATTGGTGCGTATTTCCTTCTACCACTGCATCGGTGATTTTTGCAATCGTACCGGTTGCTTTCTTGACACTGTCGCTCTCTTTTGTTTCCGCATTGACACCATTTTGCTTCATCAGTTCCATATAGTTCTTTTCGCATTCACTGACAGAATCACCGGTTGCTACAATCTGATATTTCTGCACATTTACCATCGCATACATTTTTACCAGACCAGAATCATCCTTTAATGCAATGAAATAGGTCGGCTCATTTGTAATGTTTAATAACAGTGGGAAGGTTGCTGTATAGCCAAGGTTTTGCACCTTACCTTCCGCAGAGGACATCGCAGAATCTTCAATTGCGCCTTCTACCTGATAATATTTTGTCTCCATCGTTCTCTCATTCATCAGGACGAATCCAACGTTGGACTGATCACTTGTGATGGAGGTTACTCCGGTATAAACCCAGACATCATCATTCATTGCAAGGTAATTATAACCGTTCGTGGTGGTCAGACAATCCTTCTGTCCTAACACACTGTTGATAAATCCATGTTTTAAAGATCCATAATAATCATAAAGCTGTACCAATAAATCGGCAGAATAAACACGGTCTACCCAGCTTGGCACATCTTTTACCGCATAATCAGTGCACTCACCTGTCACAGCATTACAAAGCACAACTCTGCCGATGGTCTTACCTCCAAACAGACCAATCTTATAATCTGCAACACTGCAAATCCAGTAAGGCGTACCCTCCTCATCAATCTCAAAACTGATATCATCGAAAATATAGGTCGGATAACGAAATCTTAAATGACGCTTTAAGTTTCTATGAAAATGGTCATATGGCGTATATTTCATGCCTTCTGACAAACGAACCAGCTCCGTATCCTGCGTTGCCATATCAATCTTAATATAGGCTGGAATTCCTTCCTTCTGGTTCGTCAGCCACTTGATGGTATCCGCATAACGGAGCGGTGTCACACGGACCGGTTCCCCTTTGTAGTTAATCTGGGAATAAAGTTCACTGACTTCAAACTGCGACGCCATATCAACAAGACTACCCATCTTACGATTTCCCAGAATGGATGCTGAGCCACGATCTAACAGTGGAATCTGGTCATAAGAAATCTGTTTGATATCCTCGGTAAATTCCCCCTCTTCCACTTTTAAAAGTTTCTGATATTTTGCTGCATTGACAATCGGTGAGGACAAAATGGAGCCTGCCACATAAACCGCCAAAAACAGTAAAAAGACAATCACTCCAATCTTTAAACCTGTATATTCCTTAATAAAGGACAGTTCAATCTTGCTTTGTCCTGCTATCTTTGCCTTTCTTACAATATAAAGCACGAAAAGCACCGCCAAAATCAGAAAAATAAATTTCCAGGTTTCTGTTGCATGAATGTTAATTGCCGGAAGTGAAACATAATAAAAAATTGCAACAGCGATTACCACCAACAAAGCAATCACCAGTTTGACTTTCATCATTCCTTTCATCACGAATTCCCCTTTCGTTCGTTTGGTCGAAGCTGATATAAAAATTCTTCAAAACATACGCCATCTTGTTCCGGTATCAACAAGTTTATTGTGTCAGGCACCAATTGTTCCAATGTAAAACGTTTCATCGTGCGTCCTCCCTGTCAGTGGAATTTATATGCAGCATTTCTTATTGCTTTATATAATATTCCTTTATGGCAGAGCCGTCAACATTTTCAAGGACGTATTTGTGTTATGATGTTACACGTTTCAGGACGTATTTGTGTTGTCATATCACACGTTTCAGGATATGATTCTATCATGAAAGTAGGAACTATAAACTTACAAAGTTTCTGCTTTTGCAAATAACCGGTATGCTCTTGCAATTTTATTTTCTATGTTCTATGATAGGCAGTTAGAAAGACAGGGTGATTCTATGCAGATCAGTATTCTTTTAATGGAACAGATTTTTGAGCTTTTTCTCATGATTCTGATGGGATTTATTATTGTAAAGGCGGGAATTGTCAAGGAAGAAGACAGTAAGGTTTTATCCAAAATCGTACTGTACCTGATCATTCCATGCGTGATTATAAACGCTTTTCAGGTGGACTATACTAAAAAAACCGTAAATGGTCTTCTGATCGCGCTTGCTGCATCCGTATTGCTTCAGGTGGTTCTCCTGCTTGTCGTTTTCGTGATGGGAAAACTGTTTTCCTTAAATGAAGTGGAAACAGCTTCTATCTATTACTCCAACTCCGGCAATCTGATTGTTCCTATCGTGACATTCGTTCTGGGACAGAAATGGATACTTTACGGATGTGTCTTCATGAGCGTGCAGCTTATTTTCCTCTGGACACACTGCAAGAAAATCATAAGCCGTGAATCTTCCTATGACTGGAAGAAAATCATCCTTAACATCAATATGATTTCCATTGCCATTGGTGCCATTTTATTTTTTCACCAGAATCCGGCTGCCGGAACTCATTACAAATACCATCTCCAGTGTTGGAAATATGATCGGGCCAGCCAGCATGATTGTAACCGGAATGCTTTTTGCTGGAATGGATTTAAAAGCAATTTTTGCAAATAAACGTGTATATTTCATATCGGCTCTCAGAATGCTTGTCATTCCTTTGATTGCACTGTTTCTCATAAAAATCAGCCATCTTGCCACACTGTCTGCAGATGCTCAAAAGATCATGCTCATTGTATTTCTCGCAGTAATCACCCCATCAGCATCCACCGTTACACAGATGTGCCAGGTGTACGGAAACGATGCACACTATGCCAGCGCAATCAACGTAGTGACCACGCTGTGTGCCATTGTGACCATGCCTTTTATGGTGCTGTTGTTTTCCTGTATTTAACGGTATATTTTCGCTTTTTTCTGCAATACCGGATAAAATCATACCATAAAAGGACAAGCACAGCCCCGATAACGATCGCTTTTACCACAAGCGGCATATGCCCGTCACCGAATCCAAACTCCACAATAAAAAAAAACACTCAGTGCGATCCACAGTGCAAACCATACCCATCCAAACAGCTTCTGATTTTTGACCTTACAAAACAGAAACTGGAAAACCGGATCGCCACTCACTTTATAAAACTCGCTGTACTCCGAAAAATCACCGACAAGTTCCTCCAATTGCGCAAAGCTACGTCCCTTTTTCTCTTCTTCTTTTACATAGTTGAGGTAAAAATCAATATTTTCGCCATCGTAGGCATGATCTGCTGCAAGTTTCCGGCACAGGTCGATGGAACCCTGTATTTCCTGCTGCTTATTTAACAACTCCTGCAACTGCTGCCGGACCAGTTCCTCAGAAACTGCCGGATCATCCAGCATCAAGGCAATTTTTTCGATGGGCATATTCATTTTCCGATATAAAATGATCTGTTTTAACCGCCGGATATCCTGTTCACTGTAATTGCGGTATTTGCTTTGGTCATTCCGCTCCGGTTCGAGCAGCCCCTTTCTTTCATAAAAGCGGATATTGCTGATGGTTAATCCGGTCAGTTGTGCTGCCTGTCCTATTTTCATCTGTCCCGTTCCTCCTTCTATAATATTTGAAAATACAATTATCTCTTTCCCACCTCACGCCGTGCCTGGTCTGTAATTTCTTCTGGAAAATCCAGCAGTTCCATCAAATCTATGGCATTTGTTTTCCCGACGATCCCACGTCTGATTTTGTATGGAAAAACGATATCTTTTTCATGAACCTGACTGTCAAAATAATAAGTGTCGTATCGGTTTTTCAGGGCATACACCAGCTCCAGATCATGTGTGGCAATCAGGAGAAAGCCCTGTTTCTGTACCATGTAGGATAAAATGGCATTGGATGCCGCCAGACGCTCACGCGTGTTCGTCCCTTTTAAAATCTCGTCAATCACAAACAACATGGGCTCACCCGTTTCCAATTCATCGAGCATGCGCTTTAAATATTTAATTTCACGCATGTAATAACTCTCTCCCTGCAGCACATCATCCCGAAGTGCCATCGAGGTCATCACCTGTATTGCAGGCATTTTCATATTTTTTGCAACACAGGTATTGATCGTCTGTGCCAGAATCACATTGATGGCAACCGCTTTCATAAATGTCGATTTGCCAGATGCATTTGCCCCGGTCAGTACCACACCTTTTTTCAGGACAAAATCATTCGGAATTGCATCTGCCATAAGAGGATGACGGATTTTCTCCACACTGATTGCGCCATCACTCTGCAATGACGGACAGCACCATTGCGGCAGGCTTTTCCGAAAGGATGCGATCGCAATCTCCATATCGATTTCTCCTGCAAATGTATACAGTTGCATCGTCTCTTTTTTGCACGCGCGCAAAGTTTTTTGAATACGGTAAAATGCGACAACATCATGCAGCGTAATTCCCGCAATATAATCCCAGAGGATCCCCGTCACATCCCCGGATATGCTCTGGTATTTTCTAGTCTGCCAGCGCAGCATCCGGTGGGATAATTTTTGAGTTTTCTCCAATGCATGCAAAATTTCCGGTCTGTCCGGTTCCAGTTTTTTTACAATCCAGTTGCAAAAATCAAAAAGTTCTTTCAGACTGGATACCATAAACAAATTTCCCTCATATTTGCATTTTGTATGCAGATAAATAAGCAAATTGACTACCGCCACAACAAGAAAACCAGTTGCCCACAAATTACTTCGCAGCAAAATTGCACCGATCAGGCAAAACGCCAGCAGTCCCTGCAAAAAATACAGTATTGCACCGGGAATGACCAGTGGGTTAATTTCTTCCGTCAGGAAAAACGGCAGATAACAGCTTTCTTTCTGCTTGCCGATACGCATGAGTTTTTCTTCTATCTCTGTGCGTATGGATTCCCGGCGCGAAAAAAACGAAATCCTCTTTTCCATATCCTCACAGGACTGCCGTGTCTGCATATTGTGCAGGCGATGGTACAGAATCTGCTCTCCCATATACGTCCGGGTATGATTGATCCGCGCAAATACACGATCCATCTCCAGGTCATTCCACGTAACGGTATCCACGCTTCCTGCACTTTGCCATTCTTCCTTCTTTACGTCCTGCACCACCAGCTCTTCATACATACGGATTTCGCGCATGCGCTTCTCCAGTGATTCCCACGCTTCCAGCTCCATTGGATTTTTCCCGAATTGTGCTTTTATTCTGTTTCTTCTTTTTTGCTTTTTTCCAATCACCCAGTTCATGATTTCCACCTCAATTTTTGAATTCTGGCAGAACTATAAACCATGAACCAGGGTGAGAGTCAAGGGATTTTTACCAAAAAGACCGTTTCTGTGCCGTATAAATGCAGCGCCTGCCATTGACCAGAAATGCCACCAGGCAGACCGCAAAAAATGCAAGCCCATTTTCCACACCAAATACTTCCATTCCGATCAGAACCGGAGCCAGCAAAGTATTGGTTGCGCTTCCAAACACCGCCGCGTATCCAAGTGCCGCGCAGACCATCGGTGGCAGTCCTGCCAGGCTTCCCAGCACAAAACCAAGCGATGCACCGATGGAAAAAAGCGGTGTCACCTCTCCGCCCTGAAACCCGATCGACAAAGTCAGTACCGTAAAGAGCAGCTTCAAAATCCAGTCAAACATATACAGTTCTCCCCCGGAAAATGCCTGCGCGATCAGATTGGTTCCAAGTCCGCAGTACCGTCCGTTCCACGCCAGAAAAAGGAACACCGCCAGTGGGATCGACACAAAGCCGATTCTCTTGTATGGATTTTCCAGTACGTTTCCCATAAACTGTTTTACTTTTTGCAAAAGCACCGCAAACAGCCGTCCCGTCAGACCGAACAAGATTCCAAAAAAAATCAGATACGTCACCGTCTTTGTGTCCGTCAATGACAGGGTCTGCGAAAGAAGAACCGAAAATTTTTCCAGCCCCAGCGCATGCGAAGTTGCAGATGCCGTAAAAGACGCAATTGCCGCAGGAAGCAATGCGGAATATGCCATACTTCCACTCACCACTACTTCCATCGCAAAAAAGACTGCTGCAAACGGAGTCTGAAAGAGGCCTCCAAATCCGGCTGCCATTCCCGCAATCAATAATATCCTGCCGTTGTCCGGGAAGTGGAATCTGCGGGCAAACGCATGGGAAAGTGTAGCACCGATCTGCACGGCAACGCCCTCGCGCCCCGCACTTCCGCCAAACAGATGTGTGATCCATGTACCAGCCATGACAAGTGGGATGAGTGCCAGTGGAATCGACTCCCGCTTTCCCTGCCCGGCTTCCATGACAAGCGTCATTCCTTTTGCCGCCGTCTCATTGAAATGCCGGTATAACCAGACGATCCCAAGCCCAGCCAGCGGCAGAAACGGCAGCAATACAACTACATGCGCCGAACGAAAATCTGTAATAAAAAGTAAAACACGGCCAAATACCGCGTCAATGGCACCAATTGCAATGCCAAGGAGCAGCGCAGATAGCACATACAAAAATGTTTCTTTTGCTTTTTTCTTTAATCCCTGTAAATCATGTGACGGATTCATGGTTTTCCTCTTCTTTCATAATCCCTTTTTCGTCTCTTACATGCGACATATGAACAATTGATTTACTGCTACATCCATCCTGCATCAATCCTTCCCCTGCACATCCTCAAAATCTTACAGCAAATAAAAAAGCCGATGGTCTCTGCGATCAAACAATCGTAGAAGTCATCAGCTTATCGTTCAGCAGTTCAGGGAAATTCCCTTGGGAGAACTTCATTCCCATTGACAGATTACTCCTTTTCCCATAAAAAATCAAGAAAAGAAATTTTGGGCCACATGTTACAATCTGCTGCTTTTGTAACTTACATCCCGGATTTTTCATTGCTACAATAAGGGTATCATGAATGTATGCAAAGGAGACGATTACAACTATGGCAAACAGAATTATGTTAAATGAAACATCTTATCACGGCGCAGGTGCAATTCAGGAGATTGCAACCGAGGCAAAAGCACACGGATTCCAGAAAGCTTTTGTCTGCTCTGATCCTGACCTGATCAAGTTTGGTGTAACAAAAAGGTAACAGATGTACTGGACAAGAATGGTCTTGTGTATGAGATTTATTCCGATATCAAACCAAATCCAACCATCCAGAATGTCCAGCACGGTGTACAGGCATTCAAGGATTCCGGTGCCGACTACCTCATTGCAATCGGCGGCGGCTCTTCCATGGATACTTCCAAAGCCATCGGTATCATCATTGCCAATCCGGAATTTGAAGATGTGCGCAGCCTTGAGGGCGTAGCTCCGACCAAAAAACCATGTGTACCGATCATCGCTGTTCCGACCACCGCTGGTACTGCGGCAGAAGTTACCATCAACTACGTCATTACCGATGTGGAAAAGAAGCGTAAATTTGTATGTGTTGACCCACACGATATGCCAATTATCGCAATCGTAGATCCTGAGATGATGTCTTCCATGCCAAAGGGACTTACTGCTTCTACCGGTATGGATGCCCTGACACACGCCATCGAAGGATACACTACAAAAGCAGCCTGGGAAATGACAGATATGTTCCACCTCAAAGCCATTGAGCTGATCTCCAAATCCTTGCGCAGTGCCGTTGCAAACGAAAAAGAGGGACGCGAAGGCATGGCACTCGGCGAGTATATCGCAGGTATGGGATTTTCCAATGTCGGACTTGGAATCGCACATTCCATGGCACACACACTCGGTGCTGTCTATGACACTCCACACGGTGTTGCCTGTGCAATGATGCTCCCAATCGTTATGGAATACAATGCCGACTGCACCGGTGAAAAATACCGTGAGATTGCACGCGCCATGGGTGTCAAAGGTGTCGATGAAATGTCTGTGGACGAATACCGCAAGGCAGCGATTGATGCCGTACAGCAGCTTTCCGTCGATGTCGGAATTCCGACCAAACTGGAAGCACTGAAGGAAGAAGACTTACAGTTCCTTGCAGAATCCGCACATGCCGATGCCTGCGCACCTGGAAATCCAAAAGATGCCAGTGTGGAAGATCTGAAAGCTCTGTTCCGTAAACTGATGTAATTTCTTGCAATTCAATATAAAGTAGACTGTAAAAAGTCACTGATGAAAAAAACGCCAGTTCCGGCAAATACCGGTTCTGGCGTTTTAAATTATAGACAAAGTGGAAGCATTTTACAGCTTCTTTCTATATTAATCCCAGTTTTTGAAATACTTCCCTCAGCCGCACAGGCATGGATTCGGTCAGCGCATGTGCCAGCTCTTCTGGCGTACATTTCCGATACCCGAGCACCCACTGCACCGTCATATAAACCGAACCAAGACAATACATTTCCAGTTCAAACTGCAATTCGGTGGAAATCTTTCTTCCTGTCCGGCTTTCGATCTGCTTTGTGTAAAACTCCTGAATCAGTTCAAAATCATGATCTCTCAGGCAATTCTGCTGATCATTTTTGAATGCCGCCCGAAAAAACAGCTGCTCCATCTGAATGTATTCAAATTTGTTGACAAGGCTCTCGTAGACGGTTCTTCCTTCCCCCATGTGCTCAAATGATTCCAGCAAAATCTTATCAAAATACCAGTTGATCAGATCATATTTATCCTGAAAATTCCGATAAAATGTCTGACGCGTCAACCCACAGGTTTCTACAATTTCTTTTACGGTTATTTTTTCTACCGGTGCCGTGCGCATACATTCTTTCATGGCATTTGCCAGCTTATAGCGCACACCGTCATTCTGCTTTTGTGGTTCCATGTTTCCCCCAGTCTGGCAAGTTTCTCTTTTGGTTTATTATTGTCTATTATACTATATCTGCATAATTTTTTCATCTGTTCGTTTTCTTTTAAATTGCTGTTTAACTGCGTGGTCTGGGGCCTTTGGGATTTGGCAGGAGGGACGGATTTGCGGGGATTGTTTTAAATATAAGTTTTTTCGATGCGACGGAAGAAGGGGTACATTCTCTTTCTACAGAAAAATTTGCAAGTTAGCGCCGATATTGATTTCAGGTAAGTTTGACAAATATTTTACTTTTATGCCATTAGCGTTATGTGATGGAACTACGGCGCAGTTGCAAATTTGTTCTTCCGAAAGAAATGTACCCCTTCTTCCTGTTGGCTGGAGATAATATAATTGAGAAACATATTTCCGCAAATCCTGTCTGTGGAACAAATATAAGGGCACCAGAACTTGCAGTTAAAGGCGCTCCCGGAAGGAAATGCGTGCAATGAGTGTTTACAGTAAAGTGATAAATGTTTGGGAAGCTTGACTTGCTAATAAGTGGAAATTTCATTGCCGGTATTTTGTGAAACAATCGTTCTATTGAAGCCTTTATATGATCGGGCATTATAAACTTATAAATAAAGGATGGGTTCTATATAATTAAAATTCATAGGAAAGATGTCATCGTGGCAGATGAATAATATTTTTATTATAATCTCTTATATCCTCTCATATCGTCTCAAGGCTTGATTTTACTGGCTTTATGGAACTTTTTCAAAATCATGTATTCTCTCATATTTTCTCATAAAATCTCATATTTTTGAGAAATCAGGGGTACAAATGGGGGGCAAATACCAAAACGTACCCCTACACCTTTGCATTATTTACAACATTTAAATTGCAGCAACTCTCTTCATCTCCGCCTCTGCATCCTCAAATTTCACATGCGTATATATGTTTAATGTCACGCTGATATCAGCATGTCCCATGATATACTGCAAGCTCTTAGGATTCATTCCACTCTTTGCCATCTTTGAACAAAAGGTATGTCTGCATACATGAGGTGTCACCTTCGGCATCTGTACCTTGTAAATTCCATTGTACTTCTCAAGGATGTGCTGGAAATACTTTTCCCAATGGAGTGCTATCGTCACCATCCTTTACAACAAAGCAGACGGCAGGAAAATCCTGCCGCCCACCGCACTCATCTTATTTCAGATTTTTCATGCGTTCCTCATGGTATTCCAGATCACGCTGTTCCTTTTCCTGCTCTCTCTTCTCACGTCTGCGGTCAAAGATAAAGCTCTGGATGGCCGAAACCAGGAATGTGATGCTGAAGCAGAGCAACATTGTCATAGATTTTCACCTGTCCTTTCTTATGCGAGGAAATCGTCCTCATCTGCTGTATCTGCAAAATCATCCTCAACGCGGGACTTGCCGCCAAGAGGTTCGCCGTCTGCAATCTTCTGGAGATTGTTCAGGCCGCAGGCAATGCCCTTGTTGCCATTAGAGTTAAAAGCGTAGAAGTTGATGGATGCACGACCATACACACCGCTGTATACTTCACTGCGGTCAAGAATCGGCTGACGGTCAGCATCTACAATGCCGGGAGCTGTCGCACTGTTGGCATTGATAAAGTAGCTGTCTGCGTAAGCCGCATCATCCGGACGCTCCAAATCGCCGTCACGAAGCGGATTTTTCAGTACCGAAAGTGCAGGTACGCTCTTTCCGTTGCCCTTCAGCTTGGATTCACCCTCAGTGTAAGCCGCCTGGATTGCTGCCTTGATTTTGTTTACGGTTGCGGTATCACTCTTCGGAATGATGAGGGATACGCTGAACTTCGGAGTGCCGCCGTTGATGCTCTTGGCATCCCACACATTGGCATAGCTCCAGCGGGTCTTAGGCCCGGTGATTATCTTGGTCGGATTCATAAAATTCTTTGACATATCAGTTGTCCTCCTTAAAATCATTTGCTGCTGTATTCATTGCCGGACACTTGTCCGACACAGGTACTAAAGTTGGCTTGCCCTGCGGTTTCTCGATCAGACCGCCGAGCAGTTCTTCAAATTTTGTCTTGCCGAGCAGTTTTGTCATAGCGGTGATGCCCAGAACCTTATGTTCATATGGGTCATATCCTGCCGACTGCACTTTGTCTGCTGCGGCTGTTTCATTTACATATCTGCGGTTCGAGCGCCCTTCGACCAGTTTCCACCCTGTCCACTCTTTTCCGCTGACTGCCTGCTGGAGTGCATATTCCTTGATGTCTCCCACCCAAGAAACAAGCTCGTCTGCTTTGGAAAGAATGACCTCTATCTCTTCATCTTCCAGGTTGGCAGGCATCTCAAAGTCATAACGAGCAAGTTCTAGGTTGTACTCTGCACGCTTCCGGCAGGTGGCTTTTACTTTGCAGAACTGGCAGTGGCTTCCGGCTTTGAATTCACCCTCGCCATTTGCCGCAAGCTGTGCGGCAGGGGAAAATACCTCATCCGCCCACTTAAGAAGTTCTTCTTTTGAAATGGTGTATGTGCTGATATTGTCTCTTCGCGGCTGGAAGATCGTCATCGCCACCTCGGTGATATCGTAAATACCATCAAACAGAGCCAATGCTCCCAATGCGTAACACATCATCTGCGGATTTTTTTCTGCAGAAACGAGAATCCCGACTCCGTATTTCATGTCAATAATTGTCAGCATTTCATCTGCCACAATCACGCAGTCCCCGGTGCCAAATCCCTCAGGCACCCACTTGGAAAAGTCCAGACACTGTTCTATCAAAACAATTGGATCCCTGCATTTCTTTCTGGATGCTTCCACCTGTTCCAGCACATACTGTGCATACATATCGGAACAGTCCGCCATCTCCTCATCGAAGTAGGTCAGGGATTCGGTTGGATCTTTTACTGCCTGCCCAAGCAATTTTTTTACCTTGAACTCGCACAAACTGTGTGCGTCCATTCCCTGCATGGCAAATTCACTGGACACATCCTTTTCTTTTGCACAAAGGAGTGCTGACGGCGGGCAGGCAATCCACCTGTGACTGGATGATGCTGATAGGACTGCGTGTTTATCCGGCATTTCCAATCACCTCCGCATCCGCAAGCAGTGCTTTATACTCTGCCGGGTCAACTGCAGAAAGCTTATCCGCACCATGCTTTTTCAGAAGCTCTTTGACCTGTTCGGTAAATCCGGCTCTCGACTTATCTGCCAAAACAGCTCTGACTTCTTCCAGCGTCAGCTCTTTTTTCGCAGGCGGCTCCGGCTCCTTCATCTTAGCAGCACTCTTTTTTATAGGCTGCTTTTCCAGTTCTGTCGAACTGAACAGCTCTGTCAGTTCCTCTGAGATACCGATAAGTGTTTCACCGCACTTTTTCAGTTCATCCACGAGCATAGACAATTCGCTTACTTTTCCCATGTGGACTGCCTCCTTCCATATTCAGTTTTCCATCGCCGGCAGAAAGCCTGTCTGCGCTTCTTCTTGACACGACACTGATTGCAATGAAAACATCCGACAGTTCTCTGTCGAGGTCACTGCTCTCGCGGCATCCTGTGCCTAATCTGCATTTGGTTGTCATCATGTTTGACACCGTCCTTTCCGAGCGGCTTTACTGCCCCTCTGAGAGTGAAAGGACATCCGGGTCTGTTTTAAGAACCGCAGTTTTGAAAAAATATAAAAAACCTGCTGTGGTGCAATGATATGTACCACAGCAGGCATCTTCCTTATCTGAAATCCTTCAGTCTGGTGCGGAGCTTCAGAAAAATACGCTGTTTACGCTTGCCGACACCACGCTGGCTCATACCCACAGCCTGTCCGATCTGCGTTTCGGTGCAGTTCTGGCTGTACAGTTCCATGATGGTACGGTCGATTTCTTCCAGCTCGTCCAGTGCGTTATGCAGTTCCTCAAGCAAAACCTTCTTCATATAATCAGCTTCAATATCTGTAGCCTGATCGGCTGTCTCAAACTCTGTATCTTCGTAGAGCTGATCCAGTGACACTGGCTTCATTTTGCCCTCGTCTTCCTGTTTGCTTGCCCTCTGATTCTGCTTGTCCTCACGCCACAGCGGACGCATATATGCGTAATACTGCTCCTCCGTAGCCGGAACCATAATGACTCTCACCGACTTGTTTCCGATTTTCGTCCACTGTACCTCTTCGCCATTGATATTGAATGCCTTGATGATTTCTGGTGTTACCTCCATTGGGATAAAGTACTTTTGTTTGTCTGTAGATTGTCCATAGCGCAGACCCTCCTTCGGTCTCATACCGAAGTGAGAATCCACACAGGACTTCCCATAATTGGCCATAAGAATGAATCCTCACTTCTTAACTGGCCAACCGTCCCGATGGGTTGACTTTATTCAATTGTTGTCCGTCTCACCGCTTCGGGCATCCTTGATCAGGGGATGAACGCTGAGACGCCAGAACATAGTTTTGTTCTACTTAAAGTATAGGGAAAACGAAATAGTAATGGAAGATAGCAAGATTGTACATTACTTTTATTGTCTAGTAATGTTATTTGAGTTCGATTTATAGATGGCTTTTTAGTATAATCCTAAATATACATATAATTTGGCATTATTTATTTGAGACTAAAAAAAATAATGCCAAATTGCATGACTTTCACTTCAAGAAGAGGACTACATTATGCCTGAAATTAAAGAAAATTTTTATGAAAACATACTGTTCAAATTTGAAAGCTGCTCTTGTGATTGCGTAGAAGACATTGAGCATATAACCCCAGGCATGGAGCCTAAGCGTACATTTAAACTACAGGCACATCCAGATCAAAAAAGAGTATTCGGATATGCCGCCAAAAAGGGCTTAGTCCGCATTTCCGATAATGGATCAATAGAGCAATCTAATATTCTGGGTGAACTTATAGCATTACCTGGAAAAGATTCAAAGGAAATGGCGCACTTTATGAAAGACAACGGATTCATCTTTCCTATATCGTCAATGGGCTATCAAGAGATTGATGAGCTGTCACTTTACAATATTATCGATAGATTACGACTAACTGTTGAACTGATGACAGCGGCAAATGAAATACACAAGGATTATCTAAAAACTATTGCAGCTAACTGTAGTGTTGTTATTTGTCAAAGAATTTTTACGTTATGAAACTGACATGGCTGATATAAAACTAATATTAGCTGCCATCATTCATACGTGGATTTATTGCAGAATCCACCCATTATTCTTTCGCAAATGCGCAAGCAAGAAGAATTTGACGGTGATTTTTTTACAATAAATGACTCTATATTTGGCACTTATTCTTTCAATATATCTGAATATAATGATATTATAGGTGGCTACTCCTCCGTTCCCGGATTTAAATCTGATATATTCAAAAACCATCACTGCAATGTATGTGAACGGCGAAGATACCGGCATGAATAGAAAAATCACAGAAGTTTTATTTCATTTTTTTCATGAGATTGCAGCCATTGACCTTTCGAATTTGACTTTTTGTACTGATCCGCACATTGAAAATCTCAGCAACAATTTGAAAGCCGGTTTGATTGAGATAGCTGATTATATAGTCGGTGAAGAAATCAATGCCAATCTCGGAGGAATACACCCAGTGTATAATACTAAAACTATGTCTCCCTCCTGGAAAGTTGATTCATTGTTATGTGCTGCTTATTTTTCCATATTTTATTTAAGGCCTGATTTAGAATTATACCGTCCTTGCGACAATCCTCGCTGTGGAAAATACTTTCTGGTACGAACAACCTCCACAAAGGTCAGATACTGCAGCACAGAATGCTGTAATCGAGTCACCCAGGACAGATACAGAAAAAGAAAGCGTGAAAAAGAACAAAACTGAAAAAATCCCTTTACTCGGACAATTCCAAGTAAAGGGATTTTTCGCTTTTTATTATTCATTATGTACACCGTATGGTGCTGGTGATTCTGCTACCATTGATGCAGGCCTGGTAGGCATAGTAGTATATGTAACAGGGGAGGATGATGGTACTATCGGATTTTCTCCTGTTGATTTGATCTCATCTCTTCCCAAAACAACTTCAATACATTCTGCAAGAGCCACCTTTTCCTTCAACGGTTTTCCTGAATAGTGATACATAAGATATCTGGTGTCCATAACAATACCCTGAATTCGCTCATACGGTTTTTTATTATATCGCCAGTCTCCAATGGCTTCTCCAATATTTCCTACAAAAGAATTCAGCTTAAAATAGTTTTCTTCCATATTGTACGGCATAATAAAGGCATTAAAGAGTGAATCTGTTTTCACGCCTTTATACTTTTCAAGATACTCTCCGTAGGTAATCTGTTTATTGATAGATGATCCATTCGGCAAATGGTCTGGAATTCCTGTTCTTCCGTATTTATAACACTTAGCATCCAAGATGTAATATTTGTCATTATAAATCATAATGGTATCCGGCATCAGTGGATGCTTTTCTTTATATTTGCCATAATCAAGCAGCCATCTGGAACGTGGAAAATATTTTTCCTTATCCCGTTCTCCAAATGCTCTATCTATCAATTTTTCCCACACATGGTCAAAATCATCTGTGCCAAAATAGAACTGCTTATCTGATGTTTTCTCATCCATGTATTCAAGCATATCCTTCATTCCCTGAAAGAGCCGCTTTTTCTTATCATCGTAGGTGCTTGCAAGTTTAGAACGGACTATTTGAATTGATGTCTTAATATCCGGGTATCCGCTCGGTTTTTCAGGTTTATACGGAACATAAAGCCAGCCCAATCGTTCAAACGCTTCATACACACAGTATTTGTTAATCTGCGTTATGAGCTTTGTGTCATTTGGCGTAGTGGAACGCACCTCAAAATTTGTATATATAAATGAACTGACTCCGTTTTTGCACTGCACCAGCGGCATTTGTTTTCTTGCAGTCCTTGCCCAGTCTTGCTTTCCAGTCGGAGCCACTTTATATGTTTGTTCCGTTTCTACATAATATTTTCCACCAATATCAAAATAATACTCTATCACACTTGTGTATGCATTGATTGGAAAATCAACAGATTGTGGTGCAGCAAATTTGTTAACCGCAAGCAGTCTGTCATCTCGCGTTGTGAATTCGGACAGAACCTGTATAAGATGCCTGATATCATTCCTGATTGCTTTGTCTTCGTCTGGTAATTGATATCCGATAGGGAAATAAACCATCGCATCATCGGTATCGGCCTTAATGCCGACAAAGCGGTCTCCATCTTCATTTGTATTCACATGGCAGTGATCTTTTATATTAAATTCTGAAAGCTTTCCAAAGGCTTCATCTAAATCCATATCAACTCACCGCCTTAATCTTCCAGATTTGTGAATGCACTCCTCACATTCTCCTTAAACATCTTAAACCTATCAAGTTTTTCAGCATACATAAATGCTCGAATAACCTGTTCCAGACTTTGGTACTCTGTTGTTTCAAATATAATCTCTCGATTAAATTTAAAGGCATCATCCCACAAATACTTAATTACCTTTTCTGGGAATTTTCGATTCTGCTTCATCGCATCTCGTACTTCTGCAAGTCTTGCTTTCTCAGTATCTGTGAGCTGCTTATGACTTTCCTTTTTACGCAGACTGTCATATTCTCCATCTGCAAGATCCCCCATTCTTTCATCAAACTTCAGATCTCGCAGATGTACAAAATATGCACCCAGACGCTTATCTTCTGCTGATGTCATTCTGGCACCGTTTCCTACCACAATCTTGTTGATTTCTGTGCAGAAGTCTTTCCAAGTCACAGAAGTATCCAAAATAGTCGCATCTGCCAACGATGGATCTACATTTTCAAAATTATTTTCAATAAGACGCATATCCCATCTGCGCTGGAATGCTGTATCCAAAGTAAACACATTCTGGTCGGATGTATTCATTGTTCCAATTATAGAGAGGTTCGATGGAATTCGCACTTTATTCTTTTCATCACCATATACAATCTTTGCAATATTGGCATTTGTGATACCATACTCACTTGTTCCGATAGGAAATCCATCGTCATCAACCTCGCGGTATTCGACTTTTCGATCAAGTAATTGAAATACCTCGCCAAAAATAGCAGGCGCATTGCCACGATTGATTTCTTCGATGATAAGGATATATTCCGTAGTCGGATGATTATACGACTCTCGCAAAATATTGGTAAATGGACCCGCTGTAAATTTATAGCTTACCTGACCATTATCATCAACTGCCGGTAAGATTTGGCCAATGAAATCGGAGTATGTGTAATCCGGATGAAAAACAAGTCTCTCAACCTGACTGCCTGGTTTACAATACTCATGTTCGATAGTATAGCTCTTTCCGGAACCCGGAACTCCATAGAGCAATACATTACATCCTGTCGTCAAGCGATTAGCTTCATATTCTTGCGGAGCAATGCCTTCATTCGCTGCGTCAACATCTTCTAACCCAATAACTTTTGTTGCGGACAAACGCAAAAAGGTATCCACTCTTTCTTGGTACGCTTCTAATTCGGCGGCTTTTTGTTCGTTAGTACTAACAACTCCATTTGAATATTTCAAGAACGGATTTAGTCCATCCGACAGTAGCGATTTTAGAATGCGTAAGGAGCCCTTAGCTTCTTTATCCCCATTGATATCAACTGAGTCGTGTGTCTCTAATAGTTTTCTGTATAAACTATTCTGATTAAATATAACGTCTCGCTCTCCATCGGTAAGTTTAAATACAGCTCCCTCCGATAGAACAGACAACATTTGGCACAGTTGCTCTTCGCATTCTGGATCACTATTAATATTGAACCCTATCCACGCCAGCAATACTCTGACATAAGCATCCCGGTTGCTTTCAATCAGGCAGTGAATAATATCAGCATTTATTGTGTAAATCAGTTTTTTAGGGTATCTGGTACCTCCAGTGCGTTCAGCACTTGCTGCCTTGTTTTCATCAACAAAACTGACTTTTGCAAGTTTCCAGACAAGCTCAAATGCAACAATTAGTGCTTCCATTTGAGATTTAAACAACTGATTCTCATTAATTGCGGATATCAGCGTTTCATTGTCAATCTGGTCTTCTGTACAAATATCTGCCAAGTAATCAATGACCCACTGATCCAAATCATCTGTCATTACAATTCCATCGTTATTTTGTACAGAATAAATTAACTCTGAAGGTCTGTCGGCACATTCCCACAGTAAGATAGCCAGTGCAATTGTACTTTTAACATGAGGAAGTGATGATTTGATTCCAAGTTTTAAGTCAAGCTCATCATATACCGATATATTATCTGGTCTGTTCATTCTTTAATTCCTCCTTCATATCCTTCATAATTACCTCGGCAACAGCCGCAGCCAATAAAGGTGGCACAGCATTTCCAACCTGTTTCATTTGAGATCCCTTATTTCCAACAAAACGAAATGTATCTGGAAATGATTGAATACGTGCGGCCTCTCTAACTGTAATCGCTCTGTTTAAAAATGGATGTGTAAACTTTCCTGAAGACGGCGTATCAAATCTTGTTGTAATAGTGACTGATATTTCATCTTTTCTCATTCGAGTCCATGTTCCACTATAAATCGACTTGGTAAGATGCTCTTTGGGTAATACCTCTCTTCCTGCATTCGGTGGAATCAGAGCAAGTCTCTCTAAGGCTAATGCCGAATGCTTGGTCGCAACATGGTTGTATAATACCTCTGAATTTTTCCTAAGAAGTTTTTCATATTCACTTTCGGGCGGTCATTTTGTATGCTTGCTCGTCTTGTCCTTCTCCAGACTCAAGAAATGCCAAGTCACTAATTGCATCCCAAATCGTAACTGTATTGCTCTTTGGCTTCGGAAGGCATGGTGCATCTCCTCCTAATTTTCCAATAATTACAGCTCTACGGCGGTTCTGTGGTACTCCATAATCAGATGCATTCAATACACCATATTGTAATGAATACCCCATACCGTTGAATAATTCTTCTATCTCTTTGCGGAAATATCCACCTTCGGCGGTAAGCAGATTTGGTACATTCTCCATCACAAAATACTTCGGAGAAACAAGTTTTACCACTGCAACATAGTATTTTAAACAAAAAATTTCTCTCATCATGAATGGTTTTTCTCTGACCTTTTTGTGAAAATCCCTGGCAAGGCGGACCCCCAATAACAACATCAACCTTTCCCTTATACGATCCAAAGGTTTTATCTAAATCCAGCGAAGTTATATCTCCGACAATCATTTTTGTGTTTTTGTGGTTTGCTGTATATGCAGCAGCAATTGATTTATCATATTCATTTGCCACAAGCACATTGAATCCTCGCATTTCAAATCCAAGCGATAAGCCACCTACACCGGCAAATAAATCAATTACTGTTGGTTTCATTTGATTTTCCCTCTATTCTGGACTTTGCAATTTCAAAATAGTCCTTATTCAATTCGACTCCAATGAAATTTCGTCCCGTTCTCTTAGCAACAACACCTGTTGTTCCATTCCCATAAATGGATCTAAAAACCCACTCGTTTTCATTGGATAATATTTCTACAAAATGTTGTATTAAACTTTCCGGCTTTTGTGTTGGATGCTTACCATATCTTCTTTCTCCATTCGGAGTAACCGATGTCTCTATAAAATCATGAATCAAAGCTCCACTATTATTAAAGGTTCCGGTTCGAGTCTTGTATGTGAAATATATCCAAGCTTCTGTTGAATTTACAAAATGCAAATTCATGTTTCTTGGCATTGGATTTGTTTTATGCCATATGCCCGTCGTCTTATAGTAAAAGCCATGTTTTTCAGCCAACCGAATGATTGTTTCCACTTTAATAATTGCCATAAATACAATCATTGTACCGCCTTTTCTCATGACCTTTGCCGCCGCCTTGAAAAAGTCATCCATTGATTTTTCCCACTCATCAAATTCCATATCGTCCCAACCGGCAGAACCAAAAAAGTTATCTCGCATTT
>ENA-OQKL01000140-OQKL01000140.1-human-gut-metagenome-genome-assembly--contig:-NODE-140-length-24627-cov-3.305306_pt1 | contig 24627 bp, 26 predicted proteins | sample MGYA00242779_ERZ504800 | MGnify/ENA primary metagenome ERZ504800 (study PRJEB26092, sample SAMD00036410) | human gut metagenome | host: Homo sapiens | study: EMG produced TPA metagenomics assembly of... | reverse complement strand
TCGGGATACAGCTGCGCCGTTAATCGCAAGTTTTGTGCCGTGTAGGTATGGACTGAGCTGCAGACCCGTTATGAAAGCGTATGAGGGAAAGTTGACATGACTCCGGGTATATGATAATATAGTGGTTATTATAGTATTACATATTGCATTAGTCGGTCAAATTCTAATAGGCACGGCATGGAGTAGCTGGAGGTTTTGATATGGCAACACTCTAAGGATGTGGCAGAGAAGGTCGGTGTATCCAGTTACAACGGTCTCTCGGGTTATGAATGGTCGGGGAGCGATCAGCCGGGAAACAAGAGATAAGGTTTTTGCGGCAATGAAAGAACTCAATTAGTTTTCCGAATGAGATGGCTCGTTCGCTTGGCAATAAGTCCAGTCACTTGATCGGTTTGATCGTACCCTATATTGATCACGCGTTTTTTTGGCATCCTGACAGCTGCTATTGAGGAAGCCTGCTATAAATCCGGGTATAAGCGTTTTTTTCTGCACATCCGGCGGAAACCCAAATCGAGAGCGCGAGCTTTTTAAGATGCTGTGTGCGAACAATGTTGCAGGCGTTTGGTTTGCAGCCGTATTACGGATGAATCTCTGTATATGCAGACGGATGTACCGATCGTTACCATTGAACGCATGATCGAAGACGTACCCTCTGTTTCCTGCGATAATTATAAGGGCGGTGTACTTGCGGCACAAGAGCTGCTGCTCGCAAGCGGCTGTAAGTCACCGCTTCTATTCGGCAACAGGATTATATCGAATCAGCTTCCGGCATCTCTGCGATACAAGGGGTTTCAAGATGCTTGTGCAAGGAACGGTTCACCTTGTTCGGAGTATTATATCGATGCAGAGGACCTGTTTGGAAAAAACCTTGGTGAGGATGTTTACAAAGCCTTAAAGCAATTTCCTGAAACAGACGGTATTTTCGCGACCAGCGACGTTCTTGCTGCACGCATCATGAACACATTGAATGATGCGGACGAAGCCGACACTTTTGGCCGCATCCCGGTCATTGGGTTTGACGGTGTTGATATTTCTACTTATTGTGAGATCAGCACGATTGCGCAGCCTATACGCCAAATGGGTGCGCTTGCGGTGCAGATACTGATCCAACGCATAAACGGTCAAATTGTCCCGGAGCGTTCTATTCTTCCGGTTTCTCTTATTCGCCGTAAGACCTCCGGCCCGAATTTTGTAAAAGTATAGGCATTAAATACGCCATATACGTAAACAAAAATCGTATGATTTTAGACATCGACCTGAAAATCGATGTCGTTTTTTTTGTGTCCGCTAAGAGATGAAACGGATTTCCCGGTCATGTAAGAAGAGATATAACCGGCCTTGCTCGCAGATCCGAGAATTTGCGGACGGAAAAGAGGCTTTATCGTTATCGGAAAAACGAGGGAAAGTCATATATCTGCTTTGATGATTATAAATAATGCATTTGTGAAACCGTTTGCACTCACAATAAAATGTTGCTTCTGCTAAAAAATCTTTGAAATTCCAAAGTCGAATGTGCTGCTATGGTGCAAAATCACAATATATACAAAAACACGATGAAAACTTTGGTACAAAATTTGTTGACAAACTATAAACAACGTGATAATATTACAACACAAAGCAAACGTTTGCGTGAGTATTGCGCGAGCGGGGAAAAACAAAATTTAACGGAGGTACAAAATGTCAACGAAAAAGATTTTGGCAGTTCTACTGGCGCTGTTCGTCCTTGCAACTGCAGTATCCGGCTGTGGGAACAGCGGGAGCAGTTCTGCAGACAGTCAATCTGGAAGCAGCGCGACATCTGAAAACAGCGCCTCTACTGAGGATACAGCCTCTACAGACGGCGAAGTTCCAACCATTTCCCTGATGGTTGTCTGTGGCACGACGCCGCCGGATGCAGATGCGGTTGCGGAAAAGCTCAGCGAGATTACACGCGAAAAGATCGGCTGCAACGTTGAGTTTATTACGATGGAGATCGGCAACGTTGCCCAGCAGCTCAATCTTCTCCTTTCCGGCGGTGATGATACACTCGATGTATTCATGGCAGGCATTTCCGTTCCGTACAGCACAATTGTCAACAATGGTCAGGCCCTTTCGCTTGATACACTTATGGAGCCTTATGCGGAAGAAGTGAAAACAGCTCTTGGTGAAAAAGTGTATGAATCCGGTCGTGTCAACGGCGAGCTTTACGGTATCGGCCGTCTGCTGGATCAGGCCTCCACAACTTGCTACAACCTTCGCCGCGACATTGCCGAGGAATTCGGCTACAAGAACGGCGATAAGGTTGACCTTGCGGAGCTTACCGAGCTTTTCGGCAAGGTCCGTGAGAAGTATCCGGATACACCGCTTATCGGTCCGATGAATGGCGTACCGAGCATTGGAGATTCCCGAATCGATTCTCTTGGCAACAAGCTTGGTGTTCTGGACAACTACGGCCAGGATACCACGGTTACGAATTATTATGAGAGCGCCGGCTATGAGGAGCTCGTAGGCTACTTCAAGCAGTGGAAAGAGATGGGCTGCTACATGGCGGATATTCTGAATGTCACAGATGCGCCGATCGATTACATCCCGTCCGGTAAGGCATTTGGCTGCTTTGCAAGTCACTTCAGTGCCGAGATGAACGGTATCTGGTCTTCTCAGAACTTCGGTACCGATATCGCTTCCCTCCAGATCTATGAGGATGCGGTCGCGATCACGCCGGGGGCCTATGAATGCATCAACCCGGCCACGAAGAATCCGGAAGCTGCAGCAGCTCTTATCTACTTGATGGCGACCGATCCCGACGTTGAAAATCTTCTGATCAACGGTATTGAGGGTCAGCACTATCAGGTGCTCGAGGATAACACGGCTACATACGTTGATGGCAAAGACATTTCTACCACAGGCTGGTGCCTTGGTTATTCTTGGACGGCATTAAACTCTACGATTTCCATTCCGTTTGAATATCCTGCAGATTATTACGATCGTATGCTTGCAGCCAACAAGAATGCACAGCAGTCCAAGGCTTTTGGTTGCCAGTTCGACCTTACAGGCGTTTCGGATGCGGTCTCCGCTTGCACGAATGTCGTGAACCAGTATGAGAATGCATTATCCGGCGGTGCCGTCGAAGATTTCGATGCAACGCTCGCACAGTTCCAGCAGGGACTTCGTGATGCCGGTATCGATGAGATTGTTGCGGCAAAACAGGAACAGCTCGATGCATTTCTGGCAGGCTGATTCTGAAATAAAATGATATAATTATAAGACTGGGCCTGCTGCATAAACTGGAAATATGTACGCAGACCCGGTTCTATTTCAGAATAAAAGCGTCGCCGTAAGGCTTATGTGCAGTTCGTTTCTCCCCGGTATCTATTTCATTTTCAGACATGTATCAAACGGAAAGACAAGAGGTAATAAAATGTCAAATTCTACAAGTCAGAATAGACAAGGGAAAATTAAGAAAAAAGGCAGCTTTACACGCAATCTCCCGCTGTATCTTTTGATGATTCCCGGTCTTCTTTATCTTATCATCAACAATTATCTGCCGATGTTCGGCTTGACCTTTGCATTTAAGAAAATCAACTATACAGTCGGTGTTTTTGAAAGCCCGTGGGTGGGTCTGGATAACTTCACCTATCTTTTTAAGACAAGTGACGCCTTTGTAATCTTCCGCAATACACTTTGCTATAATCTGGCATTTATCGTACTCGGTACGGTTTTGGCAATCGTTGTGGCGATTTTCCTTGAGCAGGTACGCACGAAAATGCTGCGTGTTTATCAGACGAGCATTCTGATTCCGTATCTTCTGTCCATTACGGTTGTCAGCTATCTGGCATTTGCATTTCTCAGCTCGGATAACGGTTTTATCAACAATTCAATCTTAAAGCTGCTTGGTATGGACGAGATCAGCTGGTATTCCTCGCCGAAATACTGGCCTTTTATCCTCACGTTCATTTATCTGTGGAAAAGCTTCGGCTATTCGTCTATCCTCTATTTTGCGACTCTGATCGGCATCGACGATTCTTATTATGAGGCGGCGGTTATTGATGGTGCTTCCACATGGCAGCAGATTCGTCACATCACGCTCCCGTGCCTCAAGACCACAATCATTACGTTGGTTATTATGCACATCGGCAGAATGTTCTATTCGGATTTTGGTCTGTTTTATCAGGTGCCGATGAACAACGGTCTTCTGTTCAGTGTAACAAACACAATTGATACGTATGTTTACCGCGGACTCCTGCAACTCAACGATGTTGGTCGTTCCTCGGCAGCCGGTTTCTTACAGTCTATTCTCGGTTTTGTTCTGGTTATGATTACGAATATGATTACGAGAAAGATCGATAAAGAAAGCGCGTTGTTCTGATTATACGGGAAAGGGATGATACTATGATTACCACAAGTAAGTCTGCTAAAATTATACCGCATATTGTTCTGATAATCTTAACGTTGGTGTGCTTGCTTCCGCTCTTGCTCCTGTTGATGGCATCCCTCACGGATGAACAAACACTTATGCTGAACGGTTATTCCTTCTTTCCGGAAAAATTCAGTGCGGATGCTTATACGTATATCTTTAAAACAGGAAAAACGGTTTTGCGCGCGTATGGCATTACCTTCTTTGTAACGGCAGTCGGTACAGTCTGCAATGTATGCATGACGGTATGCCTGTCTTATCCGCTTGCACGCCCGGGCCTCAAAGGTCGAAATGCGATCGCATTCTTTGTGTTTTTTACGATGCTCTTTAACGGCGGTCTCGTGCCGACGTACATTATGTATTCGCAGTTCTTTCATATTCGCGATACGATCTTTGCCCTTTTGATCCCGAGTTTTCTGATGAGTCCGTTTAACGTAATTCTAATGCGCAATTACTTTAAAACGAATATCCCGGATGCAATCATCGAAGCCGCAAAGCTGGACGGCGCAAGTGAACTGCGTACGCTCGTCAACGTCGTATTGCCTATGTCAACACCGATCATCGGAACGATTGGTCTGATGTCCGGTCTGGCTTACTGGAACGACTGGACGAACGGTCTGTACTACCTTGTAAAACGTACGGATCTGTACAGTATTCAGAACGTTCTGACGAATATGCTTAACAACATTCAGTTTCTCAAAACCGCAACGCAGCTGCAGGGCATCAATATTGAAATGGGTACACTTCCGAGCGTCAGCATCCGTATGGCAATCGCAGTTGTGGCTGTTATCCCGGTCATGATCGTGTATCCGTTTATTCAGAAATCTTTCGTCAAAGGCATCGTCATTGGCGGCGTCAAGGGCTGATAAAAGGGAGACAGAACATGTCTGATTGGAAAAAATACATGGAATAAAGTGATGCTTACGCAGCGTCGCTCTGTAAAAAAACTCGCATAAAGTCTACGATGTAGATCCTTATGTTATGGTTTTTGAAGATGAAGATGTGCCCGGTATTTTTCATATCTATTATGATGCACACAGCAAGGGCGCAAGTGCGTGGATGCACCTGATTGTCGGACATGCGACGATCGTTTATACAAATGATCGTATTTAACGCGTTTTAAAAAACTGCTTATTTTGGAGGTAAAAGTATGGCACAAATCCATTGCAATTTCTTTTCGTATTCACTTTGTCACGGCGTTGATATCGAAGTGACGCTTCCGTCTTTTACATCCTGCAATATGGATGATCCGCATACACACAGCTTGCCGGGGAAGTTCCCGGTTGTATATTTGCTGCATGGTAAGGAAACGACTATATGTCTTGGCTCCGCTATACAAGCGTTGAGAGATATGCAGAAGAAAAAACGGATTGCTATCGTTACATTCTCTGTCGGAAACAAGGCGTATATGAATGATGATATGGGCGACATTACTACGATTTCCTGAATCAGGAACTTCCGTGAATTTGTTGAAGCCTATTTCCCGATTTCCGACAGTCCGAAGGATCGCTATATTGCGGGCCTTTCCATGGGTGGCTACGGCGCGTTGCTGCACGGCATTGAGAATCCGGACCGGTACAGCGCGATTGGTGCCCTTTCGCCGGCCGTATTCTCGAAAAAGGATATGGAAAGCAAAAAGACGAAGGGGCCGCAGTGGGTGGATCTTTACGCTGCGACAGAAAAAGCTGTGGCAGAGGGTAAGAAGCTGCCGGATCTCTTTCTGAGCATCGGCGACAGAGATTTCCTTTATAAGAATGTGCAGGAATACCATAAATTTGTTGAACCAATCTGGAAGAGCGGCCGGCTGCGCTATGATGACCTGCCCGGTTATGAGCACGAATTTGCCATTTGGGATCTTGAAATCAATAATTTCCTCGACTGGATCGACAGAGGGGATGTCTACAAGAAGATGGGTGCCAACAAAGTGTAAAGCAAAGGAAGACGGCAATGAAAATTTCAGAAATCATTGATAAATTAGAAGCATATCACGGACCGCTGGAGCCGGAGCGCAGAACGTGCGACATCGTGCAATACGGCGATCCGGATCAGGTCTGCACAGGAATCGTGTTGTCCTGTTGCCCAACGGCAGAGGTCATTCGTAAAGCTGCTGAGCTGGGGTGCAATTTAATCATCGGCCATGAGCCTCTTTTCTACGACGGATGGAACGAGACCGATTGGCTTCAGGATAACTGTGTGTATCAGGCAAAAAAACAACTTCTTGACCGTCTCGGTATCGTTGTATATCGCGATCACGATCATATCCACAATCATAGACCCGACGGTATCTTTTCCGGGTTGGCTAAAATGCTCGGCTGGGAACAGTATCAGGAGACGGAAAACTATTTTCCGGGAACTGCGTACCACTTGCCGCTCACTACGGTCCGCGCGGTGGCGGAGCATGTTGCGCATACCATGCAGATTGACGGAATTCGCATTATAGGAGACCCTGAAATGCCTGTGGAGCGCGTAGCTATCGTCGGACATTTTTTCGGAACGGACTGGGACAGGCAAAATATACAGCTCATTGAAAAAATGAATTGCGATTTGATCATTCCCGGTGAGGTGATCGATTGGACAATCGGCGAGTATGTGCAGGATGCAAATACTTTGGGAATCCGACGTGCGCTGCTGAATGTCGGGCACTTCAATTTGGAAGAACCCGGAATGCGGTATATGGCACAGTGGTTGCCGAAAGTGCTTGCGTGTGATCTTCCGATCCATTTTGTACAATCCGGTAACAGTTTTAGCTGGCTTTCGTTCAAAAAGGCAGAAGAAGGCAAGAGATTATAAAAATATGGAGGTAAGTAAACTTGACTGCAGATTTGATGTTGACGCTTGAAAAAGCCATGCAGGCATGGCAGCCCCCGGAAATTCCGGAAGATATTCCGCAGGGAGATACTCCGGGAGACAAAATATGGATTGGACCGCAGCAGAAAGAAAAAGCCGCAAAGATTTTTCCGGTAGTTTTACCTATGCTGCGCGAAGTTCTGGAAAAATCACCGGCAAAACGAGCGGTTATTACGGTGTGCGGTGGATCCGGCGTGGGAAAAACGGGTATTTCGTCCCTTTTAACATACTATTTTAATCAACTCGGAATCGGGTGCTATACGCTGTCCGGCGACAATTACCCTCGTCGTATTCCTTCTTTGAATGACGCGGAGCGTATGCGAATTTTCCGTTTAGCAGGCATACGCGGTATGCTGGAACAGAATGTTTATACCCCGGATGCTGCACGTGAACTTAAAGTACTGCAGGAAGCGGAAACGGACTCTGCGTCAAAAGAAGCAGACAGATACCCGTGGCTGACCGTATATCAAAAATCCGGTCGAAAGGCGTTGGCGGAATATCTCGGTTCCGAACAGGAACAGGAGTTTGATGAACTGTCCAAAACGCTGACACAGTTTAAAAGCGGTGCGGATAAGATATGGCTGAAAAGAATGGGCCGCACGGAGACGGAGCTTTGGTATGAAGAAAAGAATTTTCGGAATATTTCGGTGATTATTCTCGAATGGACGCACGGCAATTGCGGAAAGTTTGACGGTGTGGATATTCCGATCCTGCTGAACAGTACACCGGCTGAAACGAGAGAATACCGTCTGCTTCGTGCTCGAGATGCAAATACAGATACGCCGTTTATTGCTATGGTTTTGGAGATAGAGCAGGGTATGTTAGAAAACCGAGCACAAGCTGCAAAAATTATCTTGTCAAAATCCGGCGACTTTTTAACTTACGAACAGTTTAAGCGGCAAATGGACGCCGGCCGATAGGAGATATTGTATGTGTGACGGTGATTTCTGCCTTGGCCCGATGCTGAATGCTTATCCTGACAGCTTGGGCGGCACATTAAAGGAATGTATATCGTTTTTGGAACAGCCGGAAATGAAGGACGTATTTTCTTCGTTCTATATTCTTCCAAGCCTGTTCAACACCGATCTGGATCGCGGATTTTCTGTTATAGACTATCGACTCAATGACTTGCTGGCAGAACAAACGGATCTCGATGCGCTGCGCTCAATGGGAATTGACTTGAAGTTGGATTTTGTACTAAATCATGCTTCGGTGCTTTCCGAGCAATTTCAGGATATACTGAAAAACGGGGAACAATCCCTCTATCGTGACTTCTTTATAGATTGGAACAGATTTTGGGCAGGTCATGGAACGATGACCGAGGAGGGATATATCCGGCCGGACCCCGAACTGCTGCAAAATATGTTTTTCCGTAAACCCGGCTTGCCGATTTTAATGGTGAAGTTTCCTGACGACAGCAATGTTCCGTATTGGAATACTTTCTATCAGGAAGTTGTCTATTCCCATGTAGATGCGCAGGACTTTATGGCAATCACACACGGAAAATATGCTCCGGCAGTTCGGTTGGCTTCTTTGGTCAATGCGGCTGTCGAGCAGGGCAAATGGCCCGAGCAGACGGAACTTGGTCAATTGGAGGTGTATCGCGGTGCGGTGGTTGACTTCATGGAAAGAAATCGTCGATATTTGGGTCAGATGGATCTGAATATCCGTTCACCGCTCGTTTGGGAATTCTACAAAAATACGCTGCAAACACTTGCCGGTTACGGCGCAAAAATCGTTCGTCTGGACGCCTTTGCCTATGCACCGAAAGAGCCGGGTGCACGGAATTTCTTGAATGATCCGGGAACATGGGAGTTGCTCGGCAAGGTGACAGATTTGGCAAAACCGCTGGGTATCACGCTTTTGCCGGAGATACATGCCAGCTATGCGGAGGGAACATACCGCACGATTGCAGAAAAAGGGTATATGGTGTATGACTTTTTCCTACCCGGATTATTGCTGGATGCACTTGAACGAAGGTCCGGAGAAGTTCTTGTACAGTGGATACGGGAAATCTGTGACCGCAAAATGCTGACTGTTAATATGTTGGGCTGTCATGATGGTATTCCGTTGTTGGATTTAAAAGGGTTGCTTTCGGAAGAAAGAATCCAAAGCCTCATTGATACAGTGGTGTCCCGTGGTGGATATGTGAAAGATCTGCACGGCGCAAAAAACGTATACTATCAAGTAAATGCCACGTATTACAGCGCGCTGGGAGAAGATGACAAAAAAATGCTTCTGGCACGGGCAATACAGCTTTTCATGCCGGGCAAACCGCAGGTTTGGTATCTGGATCTGTTTGCCGGTCGTAATGATCATGCTGCCGTTCAAAGGGCGGGTGCCGGTGGGCATAAAGAAATCAACCGCACGAACCTGACATGCTCTGATATAGCTGCCGGAATGAAAAAGCCGATTGTGCAAAAACAAATCGAGCTTTTGCGGATGAGAAACCGGTTTCCTGTTTTTCTGCAAATGCAAAAATCGTGGCTGAAGTGAACGGAACAAAAATGGATATTCGTTGGCAATCCGGCTCCGAAGAAGCGGTTCTCCAAACAGATTTCGGCGATTATTCCTTCTCTGTCTCCATTCGAGATACGTCTTCCGATACAGAATATTTCAAGTACGATTCGTAATGTGTATGGCGATTTAGCCGGAATTGAAAATAAGATGCACTGAGAGGTACGATTTTATCAAAAAAGTCTTGGCGACTGTTTGCAGCTCCTGCTGTGTCGCCAAGACTTTCTTTATGCTTTTAAAGCTTAATAATACCGAATGACCGCGATAACCTTGCCGAGAATGGTGATTTCATCGGAGATGATGGGCTCGAAATCCGGGTTTTCGGGCTGGAGACGGAACGTGCCCTTCTCCTTATAGAAGCGCTTCACGGTGGCTTCATCGCCGATCATGCCGACCACGATCTCGCCGTTTTCCGCCACGGGCGTTTTCTCTGCGATGACATAGTCGCCGTCCAGAATGCCGGCGTTGATCATGCTCAGGCCGTCCACGTGCAGCGCGAAAAGCTCCTTGCCGCTTTTGTCCGGGTAGGGAATATAGCCCTCAATGTCTTCCACGGCCAGAATGGGCAGACCGGCCGTCACCTTGCCGAGAATCGGCACCTGCTTTGCGGCAGATGCGCCCACAATGTGAATGGAGCGATTCAGGCCCGCATCGCGTGTGATATAGCCAAGCGCCTCCAAAGATTTCAAGTGGGAATGCACCGTAGAGGTGGAGCGCAAACCGGTCGCCGCGCAGATCTCACGCACAGAGGGCGGCACGGCACGTTCCGCCATGGTGGAGCAAAGATAGTCATATACAAGCTGCTGGCTTTTCGTTAAACTCGCCATATGCGATTCCTCCGTTTTAATACAATATCAGTCCCGTAGAAATGGGCAGTTCTTTAATTAAAACCATTGTATCATATATTTTCGAAAAATGCAAACGATTGTTTGCTTTTTCTGCGGATTTTCTCGAAAAAAGCGTTCATAAATGCGTTCCAAAATCTTTAACGTTTATTCATGGCTATTTAACAACTCTTTTTGAAACCGCGGTATAATATAAGCGTATTCAGAAGAAAAGGAACCGCACCTTTCTTGGATACATGTTCTACCCTCCTCAATATACCCCTCAAGCTAAAAGGAAGAAGGACCGAGCCGCATCGGTCCTTCTTCCTTTTGTATAATGGTATTTTCAGCGCGGAGAAGTGCCGATTTTGCACAGCATTGAAACTGAAAGTTTCCGTCTGCCGAAAATCCGCGGACTGAAGTATAGTTGCATATTTTTCTCAAACCCGCCCATACTACGGGTAAAGAAACCCAATGACGCTAAAAACAGGAGAGAAAAATATGGCTATGCACTTTAAAAACGCAGGAAAAACCCGAAGCGGAGCGCAAAAAGAGTACGGAGCGGCGCGGGTTTTACCTTGCGCTTGCCGTGTGTCTGACGGCCATCGGCATTGCGGCGTGGAGCACATACGATACCGTTTCCGGGTTCTTGGAGCCCACAGGGAGCGAGAGCAGTGCGTCTTCCTCCGCGTCCACACCGCGCCCCACGCCTGAAGCATCCGCCCCCGTAGACGATGACCCGGAGAGCGCCGTTTCTGCGGGCCACGCGCAGGGCACTGTGCCGGAGGTCTCCGCAAGCACAGAAGCGGAGCCGCAGGAAGTGAACGCTCCTGCAGAAGAAACGCCCGTCGAAGAGACCGCTGCCGAGCCGACGTATACGGTCAGCGAAACGCTCACCCGACCGGTGCCGGGGGAGGTCATGACGGAGTTTTCCGATACGCCGGTATACTCCGAAACGATGCGCGACTACCGCGTACACGCGGGCACGGATTACACCGCGGCGCACGGCGAAACCGTGCACGCCTGCGCAAACGGAATCGTAAAAGAGACGCATACGGACATGCTGCGCGGGAATATGATTGTGATAGAGCACGGCGATTACGAAGTGCGCTATTGCGGACTCGGTGAAACGTTCCTCGTGCATGAGGGCGACGTTGTCACGGCCGGGCAGGACATCGGCAGCGTGACCGCCGCGCCGTTTGAGTCCGCGCTCGATTCCCACCTGCATATCGAAGTCACCAGAAACGGCGAGCCAGTAGACCCGGAATCTGTCTTCGGTTAAAATTGAGCCAAACTGCCCCCGGCATCGTTTTAGGGGCGCGTAGCCTCGGTGTAAAAATGCACCGGGGCTGCTTTTTGCTGCTCAAAAATATTTTGCTGTTTACAATTTGTTCCTTGATTTTTCTGGTTTCTCGTTCTATAATATAGTTCAAAATAGAACGAAAGTAAGTGAGTATATGATCTTTTGGGAGCGGCAAAAATCTCTTACGGCGTTTTACGAAGCGTGCACAAAGCCGGTGCGTGATGCATACGACCTGACGCAGATGCAATTCAATATTTTAATGTTCCTGCACAATAACCCGCAGTTTGATACGGCGGGCGATTTAGTCAAAACGCGCCACCTCACAAAATCGCACGTTTCAACGGCGTTAAAGGAACTTGAAGCGCGCGGGTGGATTGAAGCGCATTACGCTGCGGGCAACCGCAAAAGTCAACATTTACGCATCACGAAAAGCGCAGAAGCCGTCATCGCGGCGGGAAAAGCGGCGCAGGAGGTGTTCGGTAAGCAGCTTTTTAAGGGCTTCACACCGAGAGAAACCGAGCAGTACAAAGTGTTGTTTGACAAAATGTGCGAAAACGCCGCAGAAGGCTTAGCGGAAACGGAAAGGATGAACTGATATGGAGCTTTTAGCCAAAATCCTCGTCTGCTTTTTGGCGGGCGCGGGCGCAGGCATCGGCACAGGCTTTGCGGGCATGAGCGCCGCCGCGGTCATCGGGCCAATGCTTATGACGTTTCTCGGCGTCCCGGCGTATCAGGCGGTCGGCATCGGACCTTGCAAGCGATGTCTTGGCCAGCGCCACAAGCGCGTGGACATATAAGAAGCATAAAAATCTTGACGTCAAAAACAGCCTGCCGCTGCTCATCGGCGTGCTTGTTATGACATTAGTCGGCAGTTTTGTCGCAAGTCTCCTGCCGGAGCGCGCCATGAGCGGCACCATGCAGATCGCCATGATCTTCATCGGCTTGCGTTTCCTCCTAAAGCCGGTCAAAACGCCAAAGAGCAAATGGCTGCGGCCACGCCGAAGGAACGCCTCATCAAATCCATCGTCGGCGGTGTCCTCGTCGGGTTTATCTGTGGCTTCGTCGGCGCGGGCGGCGGCATGATGCTGCTGTCGTTTTGACGTCGTTTCTCGGCTATGAGATGCACATGGCGGTTGGCACCAGTGTGTTCATCATGGCGTTCACTGCGCTGACCGGTGGCATCAGCCACTTCGCCATCGGCGGCATGCCGGATGTCACATGCCTCGTTCTCTGCGTCGTTTTCACGCTCCTTTGGGCGAAGATTGCCGCCGCCATCGCAAACCGCGCCAGCGCCGTCACTCTGAACCGCGTCGTCGGCATAGTCATGATCCTCACCGGCATCGTGATCTTGCTTGTGAATTATGTATTTTAATAAGTAATCTCCTCCATAAAAACGAGACCTCCGAAGCACGCTTTGGCACTTCGGGGGTCTCGTCTGTTTAAGCTTTAATACTCATAATGATGCGCTTCTTTCAGCATCATGTCTTTCACCTTCATCAGGCGGATCTGGGTGGAGCGCTCGTTTTCGTCAAGCTTCATCGTGATGTACTTGATGTTCGTCTGCAGCTCCGGGATCATGACGTGCTCCAGCGCGTTGACGCGACGGCGTGTCTTTTCAATCTCTGCCGCCATCAACTGGCAGGATTTTTCCACTTCCGCCAGCTTCAGCATTTTCGGGAAGACCTCGGAAAGCGAAAGGATCGCGTCGTCAAGGTCGCCGGTCGTAAAGGCGAAGCCGTAGGAGTACATGTCGTTCTGGTCCGGTGTACGCGTCTTAAAGTCAAAATCCGGAATCTCCACGCTCATCACGTTCTGCGTGCCGGCGGAAATCGTCAGTTCCTGCTTCGGCGCAAGCAGCGCGGTGTTCAGCATTTCGTCCGGCATACCGGCGCGCGCCAGCATGAAGTTCCGGTTAGCGGAGACGAGCGCCGTTTCCACTTCTTCGCGCAGCGCTTTGTTTTCGCGCACCTTATCGAGGAACTGGCGCATCAGCTCGTCGCGCTTATCCTTCAGAAGCTTGTGCCCGCGCACGGCGGTGACGAGCTTCTTTTTCAGCCGCGTCAGCTCCATTCTGGTGGGGTTTACCTGGGTGCCTGCCACCGCGCATCACACCTTTCCGTAATACTGGTCGAGGTACTTGTCGTCGATTCGCTTCAGTTCGCTTCTGGGCAGGATGGAAAGCAGCTTTCCAACCGAGCTCCAGCGTGTCTTCAATGTCTCGGTTCGTGTTGTAGCCCTGCGAAACATACTCGGTTTTCAAAGGCGTCCGCAAATTTCGCGTACAGCTTATCGATCTCCGTCAGCGCGGCTTCGCCGAGGATGACCATGAGCTCCTTTGCTTCTTTACCGCGTGCGTAGGCGGCAAACAGCTGGTTCATGGTGCTCGCGTGGTCGGCACGGGTCTTGCCCTCGCCGATGCCCTTATCCTTCAAACGGGACAGCGACGGCAGAACATCGATCGGCGGCGCAATATTCTTGCGGTACAGCTCACGGCTCAGAATGATCTGCCCCTCGGTGATGTAGCCCGTAAGGTCCGGGATCGGGTGGGTCTTGTCGTCTTCCGGCATGGTTAAAATCGGGATCAGTGTGATGGAACCTGTCTTGCCGTTCTGGCGGCCTGCGCGCTCGTACAGGGACGCTAAGTCCGTGTACATGTAGCCCGGGTAGCCGCGACGGCCCGGCACTTCCTTACGTGCGGCGGAGACCTCACGCAGCGCGTCCGCGTAGTTCGTAATATCCGTCATGATGACGAGAACATGGTAGTTCTTTTCAAAAGCGAGGTATTCCGCAGCAGTCAGCGCCATGCGGGGTGTTGCGATACGCTCAATGGCCGGGTCGTTTGCAAGGTTTACAAACATGACCGTGCGGTCGATGGCGCCCGTCTCGCGGAAGCTTTCGATGAAGAAGTTTGATTCCTCGAACGTGATACCCATAGCCGCAAACACAACGACGAACGGGTCGTTCGTGCCGCGCACCTTAGCCTGACGTGCAATCTGTGCGGCAAGCTGGGCATGGGGCAGACCGGAAGCGGAGAAGATCGGCAGCTTCTGGCCGCGCACCAGCGTGTTCAGACCGTCGATGGCCGAAACACCGGTCTGGATGAATTCCTGCGGGTAGTTGCGGGCCGCCGGGTTCATCGGCAGACCGTTGATGTCGTCGCGGCGGTCGGGCAAAATCTCCGGGCCGTCGTCAATGGGGCGGCCGAGGCCGTCGAAAATACGACCCAGCATGTCTTCGCTTACGCCTAATTCCATCGTTCTGCCGAGGAAGCGCACGCGGCTGTTCGAAAGGTTGATGCCGGTGGAGCTTTCAAAAAGCTGCACCAGCGCGTTGCCCTCGTTAATTTCCAGCACCTTGCAGCGGCGCTTTTCACCGTTTGCAAGTTCAATTTCCGCCAGCTCGTCATACGTTACGTTTTCAACGCCCTTTACGAGCATCAGAGGACCTGCGACCTCCTGTATGGTTCTGTATTCCTTTGGCATCAGAAGTCCTCCTTGTTTTCAATGGCTTTGTCAATCTGCTGAGAGAGCTCTGCGCAGATTGCATCGTATTCCGCGGAGACCCGGTCGTTCGCCGTGTATTTAAAGCGGCCTATTTTTTCGCGAACAGGCAGCGCGATGAGGTCGTCGACCTTCGCGCCCTTGTCGAGCGCCGCAACGCACTGGTCGTAGAAGTGAACGACCAGCAGCATCATGTCGTGCTGCTTTTCAAGGCTTGTGTACGTGTCCGTCTCATGGAATGCGTTCTGGTGCAGGAAGTCTTCACGAATGGAGCGTGCAGCCTCCAGCTTCAAGCGGTCAGGCGCAGAAAGCGCGTCCATACCGACAAGCTTTACAATTTCCTCAAGCTCTGCTTCGTCCTGCAAAATGCGCATCAAACGCGCACGCAGATCCATCCAGTCCTCCGCCACGTTCGTGTTGAACCAGTTCGCCATCGTGTCCACATAAAGGGAGTAGGAGGTCAGCCAGTTCACGGCGGGGAAGTGGCGCTTATACGCAAGGTTTGCATCAAGGCCCCAGAAGACCTTGACGATACGCAGCGTCGCCTGTGAGACCGGCTCCGAAATATCGCCGCCCGGAGGGGAAACGGCGCCGATAACGGAAAGCGCACCCTCGCGGCTGTCGCTGCCGAGCGTAATGACGCGGCCGGCACGCTCGTAGAACTGTGCTAGACGGCTGCCGAGGTACGCCGGGTAGCCTTCTTCGCCCGGCATCTCTTCCAGACGGCCGGACATTTCACGCAGTGCCTCCGCCCAGCGGGAGGTGGAGTCTGCCATGAGGGCTACGGAATAGCCCATGTCACGGAAATACTCCGCAATGGTGATGCCGGTGTAAATGGATGCCTCACGCGCCGCAACCGGCATATCGGACGTGTTTGCAATGAGCACGGTGCGCTTCATCAGCGAATACCCGGTTTTCGGGTCAACGAGCTCCGGGAACTCGTTTAAAACGTCGGTCATCTCGTTGCCGCGTTCGCCGCAGCCGATGTACACAACGATGTCGGCTTCCGCCCACTTTGCAAGCTGATGCTGCACAACGGTCTTGCCGCTGCCGAACGGACCCGGTACGGCAGCTACGCCGCCCTTTGCAATCGGGAACAGCGTATCGATAACGCGCTGGCCGGTGATGAGCGGCATATCCGGCGAAAGCTTTTTCTGGTACGGTCTGCCGCGGCGGACAGGCCACTTCTGCATCAGCGATACGTTCACACTGCTGCCGTTCGGCGTGTCAATGACCGCCACGGTGTCCGTTACGGTGTATTCACCGGCAGAAATGGAGCGGATTGTGCCGCGCACGCCTGCCGGTACCATAATCTTGTGCAGCACGATCTCGGTCTCCTGTACGGTGCCGAGAATGTCGCCGCCTTCTACTTCGTCGCCCACCTGTTTAAGGGGCGTGAAGCTCCATTTTACATCGCGCTTTAAGGAGGGAACCTCCACGCCGCGCTTTAAGTTGTTGCCCGTCATTTCCATAATGGCGGTCAGCGGGCGCTGAATACCGTCGTAAATGGAGCTGATAAGGCCCGGCCCGAGTTCAACGCTCATCGGCTCGCCGGTGGATTCCACAGGCGCACCCGGCCCGAGACCGGAGGTCTCCTCGTAAACCTGAATGGAGGCCTCGTCTCCGTGAATTTCTATGATCTCGCCGATCAGTCGCTGGTCGCTGACGCGCACAACGTCGAACATGTTCGCGTCGCGCATACCGCCTGCAACTACGAGCGGACCGGCTACTTTTTGATTGTGCCTTGGCTCATGTGCTTAGTCACCCGTTTCGTTAATCGTTGTCGTTAAAGATAATATCGGAGCCGACTGCCTGCTCCACGGATTTTTTAACCATTTTAATGCCCATGCCCGTGTTGCCCGTAACGCCGGGAATCGGGATGATGGCGGGCAGCGGCTGCAGGCGGAAGTGGTCCAGCTCGTGCTCCAGCTCGGCGGCAAGCGCTTCCGTAATGTAGATTACGGCGTATTCGCCCTCCGCTAAGCGGCGCAGCGTTTTGGAGCCCATCTCCGAATCCGTCACGGGAAAGACCTCCAGACCGAGCGCGGCAAAGCCGTAAATGCTGTCGCGGTCTCCGATGACTGCTGCTCTGTACATTTCGTTTCCCTCTTTCTTTACAGGTCTCTCAAACGTGCACGGATGCGCTCATCCGGCAGGTTGTTCTGCTTGCCGGAAATAATAATGCGCACGGTAGAAATCTCGTTTTGGCGCGCCGTAACATACCCGAGCAGCGGCGCCACCGTAAAGTAATCCTGGCGGCTGATTTCTTTTACAAGCGCCGTCTGGCGGTCGTCGCACCATTTTTCAAACGCGGAGAAGCCGTCCTTCAGTGCCTTTACGCCGTCAGCATAGTCCGTACGGGAAAGGTACGCGTAAAACGTGTCCGTGTCTTTCGACGCCGCGTCAATGAGCTCTTCCAGATCCAGCGTGTCGCACGGGGCGAGGCTTTCTTCCAAAAACGCACGGCTTTTGCCGGTGTGCAAAGCGCGTGCCGCGATTTTAATGTCCGCCGCCGCCACCTTAAACTCGGAAAACGCCGTAATCAGCGCGTTTTTGCTCTCTTTACCGGCCTTGTGGATCGCCGTGAGGCATGCGCGGTCTAAAATGATGTCGCATCGCTGACCGTCGCGCGTGGTAAGCAGCGCGTCCGTCGCCTTTTTTGCGGCTTCCGCCATAAAGTCCGGCAGAAGGGAGAAGTCATTTTCTCTGACCGCCTGCTGCATTTTTTCCGGCTCCACGGTGCTGCCGGACATAAACACGTTGTGCGGCTCCGCGTTTGTGACGGTGCACTTCACCGCCGCTTTCATATTGTTGAAGTCTATGGGATACAGCAGTACGCTGAACGGCGTGAGGTCGGGCAGCAGCTCGTGCATGAGCGCCCACGTTTTCTCCTCCTCGGCGGCAAAAATTGCCTCGGCAGAGGTTTCGCCGCCAGCGCCCCAGCCCTTATCGGCCAGTGCACGGAAGCACTCTGCCGGCGTTTTGCACGCCATCAGCCTGTCCAGATCCTGCTGCGTCAAAAGCGAAAGCTCCCGCGCTTTAATGCGCGCCACAGCATAGATGTATTCCTGTTCCATTCGTTAAACCACCTTTTCTGCCGGCGGCTCAGCGAAAGAGCATGCCGCCCGCAAGGTCCTGCAATGTGTCTCCGGCGGCCTCAAACAGCGAAGCGAACGTGCAGTTCACGTCGATGCCGCCGTAAACGAGCAGGAAACCGTCCGGGATATTGCACGGCGTGTTCGATACGGTGATGTTCGTCCCGGGCACAGCCATTTTCAGCTGCGCCGAAAAATCCTGCGGCATGCGCGCAAGGTCTTTTTCGTTTAACTGCATTTCAGCATCGCCCGGCAGCGCGTTTTTCTGCGCAAGCTTTAAAAGCACGCTGAAGTATTCGTCATCCGGCAGATCGTGCAGCTCTTTCTGTGCCGCCGCGATTACATCGCGAATGGCGTTCTGCTTTGCGGCAAGCACGGTGCGGCGGCGTGTGAATTCCGCGGTCGAAGCCGCACGGGCTTTAATGTCCGCGCCGACTTTTTCACTGTCCGCAAGCAGGACATTTGCTTTCTGTTCTGCCTCGGCGGCAGCGTCCGCAAGCGTCTTTTTTGCTTCTTCTTCCGCAGCGGCAACCTGTTCCGCCGCTTTCGCTTCGGCATCCGCAAGGATCTGTTCTATAATTCTGTCCAGTCCTGTTGCCATGGGTCGATCCTCTTCCTTTCTTTTTTGGATTTTTGGGAGTGGATCATCAGATGGCGATGCCGCCGATGTTTGCAACAGCCAACAGGGAAACGAGCAGAGCCAGAACCGCGTAGGTCTCAACCATGGCTGGGAAGATCATGGCTTTACCGAACTGATCCGGGCGCTTTGCAACGAGTGCGATGGAAGAAACGGCTGCCTTTGCCTGCTGCTTTGCGGAGATGAGACCGATCACGGCCATCGGCATGCAGGCTGCAAGATAGAGAAGACCCTTTGCAAAGGAGATGTCTGCGCTGCCGCCCAGAACGCCGATGTTCGTCAGCGTGAGGAAGGCGATGAGCAGGCCGTAGATGCCCTGCGTACCCGGCAGAAGCTGAAGAATAAGGACTTTACCGAACAGCGGGGGATTTTCGGAAACGACGCCTGCGGCTGCCTGACCGGTCATGCCTACGCCGATGGCGGAACCGATGCCGCCGAGAAGTGCTGCCAGAACTGCGCCGACAAGCGCGAGAACGATGCCGAGAGAGTTGATATCGAACTTATCCATGTTATTTTTCCTCCGTAATTTTGAAATATTTGGTTTTGGTGGTGAACGGTGCGAATTTGCGTCCGCCGCCCTCAAAGAATTTGCCGAAGAACTCAACAAACTGTAAGCGGTTTGTGTGCACATACGCGCCGAGCACATTGATGCCGATATTCAGCGTGTGTCCCACTACAAAGGCGAAAATAAAGATAATCACGCCGAGCGGGTTGTTGCCGGGCATGGCGCCCATCTGGTTGAAGACCGAAGCGATAACGCCGGTTGCAAGGCCGAGAGCCAAAAGTCTCGAGTAAGAGAGAATGTCGCTTAAATAGCTCGAAACACCGTACAGCCCGTAAAGACCTTTTAAGAAGCGCTTGCCGATGCTCTTGGAGCTGCGGCCCGAAGTGAGCACAATGCCTACCGCGCCGATGCCTGCCGCAATAATGCCCGCGGTGCCCACCGATGCCGGCAGCGTAAAGGAAAGCGCCACCATGTCGGCGAACATCTGCATGGAAAGCAGATAAATAATCGCGCCGCCGACGAGCAGATACCAGAACACAACGTCATAGATCGCGTCCAGCCACTTGCCCTGTTTTGCAAGCTGGTAGAACTGTGCGCCGAGGCCGGCGAACAGGTGGATGATGCCGACGAGGAACGAGAACAGCAACAGCCGCATCGGTTCATCGACCGGCGTGAACCACAAGGGTGGTATCACGATATCGGTGTTGAAGAATGTCTTTGCGATAACGGTGATTGCGTCACCGAAGAAGCTGCCGAACAAAATGCCCCAGAATATCGTGGAAATACCGCAATAGAGGAACATTGTCAGCGTCTTGCGCAGACCTTCTTCCATGTTTTTGAACTTGTGTAAGATGATGCCGCAGCCAAGGACCATCACAAGTCCGTAGCCCGCATCGGAAAGCATCATGCCGAATAGAAAGTAATAGAAGACCGCCATGATGCCGCTTGGGTCGATTTCATGCTTGCCCGGCATGCTGTAGCTTTCCAGCACGCCCTCGACCGGGGCAGCGAACTTGTTGTTTTTGAGCTTTACGGGCACATCGTCCGCGTCACTCGGGTCGCACAGCTCCACGTAGGCTTCTTGCGTGGTCGTGAGCTCCGTCTTAAGTGCCTCGGCGTTCTCTGCCGGAATGTATCCCGTAATGAGAAACACGTGCGGGCTTTGCCATAAGCGGCCCAAAACGTCGTATTTCTCGGTGCGCATCGTAAAGTAATCGATGGTGTAAAGCAGGTCTTCGCGTCGGTTTTTATGTGTGCGAATTTCCGCTTCGTTTTTATCGATCTCTTTTTGCAGCGCCGCAATGCGTCCGTTCAGAATGTCTACGCGCTCTGCGGGCGGCACCTTGCTCGGCTCCGCCGGATACGTAAACCCGATGGAACGCAGGTAGGTTTCAAGCTTTAATCCCTGCGAGATGTGGCACATCAAAAACGCGCATGTCTGCTGCGGGGAAGCGCTCAAAATCTCCACGACCACACCGTCCACGTCCGGCGCGCCTTCGGCGATTTTCGCCCGCAGCGTTTCTTCCGTGTATTCTACCGGAAACGACCCCGTGAACACGGAAGTTGTCGGCGTGCTGATGGTGCGCATGGAAATATCCAGCTTCATCCACGGCTCCAGCGCACGGATTTGTGTTTGCAAGCGGAGAATTTCCGCGCGGTTGTCCGCACACTTTTTCCACAGCGTGTTGATGCGCGAGGCAATTTTTAAAACGCTCGCCTGCACCGTCAGCCGTTTCCTGATATTTGGAAAGCGGTATCGCGTCGCGTCCGTTCAGAGACGCGAAGAGGCTTTTTTCGGGCGGCTCCAGTTTATCGAGCGCGTCTAACGCCGATTGCAGCGCGGCTGCATTGTTTTCAAATCTTGATTTTGCCGGGACGGTATCCATCTTGGCAAAAACCGTTTCATCCGCTTTGCGGTCATCGATTTCCACGACGCCGCGCCGCTGGATCAGTTCCAGGATCTGTTTACGACGGTTCTTGAGCGCATAAATGCTGATGCGCTTCATAGGCATTACCGCCATAGGGGGATCCCCTCCTTTCGTGTTGGCGCCGCGTCAGCCGGTGATGGCCTCGCGGATAGCGCGGATTACGTTCGCGCTGTTTTGCTGCGCTTTTTTGCGGATATCCTCCGCCAGTGCGGCAGTTTCCTGCTGCGCTGTGCGTTGTTCGGCCGCAGCGGCCGTCTCTGCGCTTTGTTTTGCGGCTGCAAGGTCCGCTTTTGCTTTCTGCATGCGCTCCGTCTTCAGCTTGTCCGCCTTTTGTGCGGCGTCCTGCCGAATGGCGGCGCAGCGCGCAGCGGCCGTGTCCAGAATGCCGGCGGCTTTCTGCTCCGCATCCTTTACGGCGTCCAGAGCTTCTTTTGCCAAAAAATCACCTCCTGCTTCATTATTTTCAAAGAGCGGCGGCAAAAGGGGAAAGACCCGCTTTTGCGCCGTAGGTCATAACATAATACGCTTCCATTATAATATTATTTGCGGAATTTTACAAGGGATTTTACGGGAGTTTTCTCGAAAAAGTGCTTTCATATCGATAGTAAAATAGACATTTTGACGAATTCGTCTGCCTTTTAACATTCCGTCCATAAAAGGATCTTTTTCTTTGTGTAACCCGCACGTTCTCTTACAAGTTTCTTACAAAAATTCACATTCTGTTTATGATTTTTTTCGAATCCGTGTTATAATAGAAATAATCATTTAATATGGATAACGGGCCGGTGCGGCCCGCGAACTTACAGGAGGCAGTCAAAATGAAAGCAAAGTCCCTTCACTTTTCCAAGAGCGGCAACGTACAGCCGATCGCGTCCGAAATCGGCAGAGTTATGCAGTGTGTATGTGACCAGATCCCCCCGGCATACCCGTGCGAGGGCGAGAAGGTCGTTTTTATCGGCGTTGAAATGAACGGCAAGCTCCCGGGCGCAGTCGATCACTTCTGCAAGGATCTTAACCCCACCAGAGCAAAGGGTGTCGCATTCTATGTTCTGAACAGCAACGGTAACACGGACGGTCTTTCTTCCATCATCGATACGATGAAGAAGAACGGCGTCGAGACCTACGGTGAGCCTCTGGGCATCGCTGTCAAGGGCGGCCTCTTCAAGAAGGGCATGCCGACCGACGCAGACACCAAGAAGGTTCTCGAGTGGGCAGACAAGATTGCAAAGATGTAATTTCTTTGATTAAAACAGCCTTTATAAGTTTTTCATTAAAAAAGGATGGCGCATGCTGTCCGTTTTTTTCTGTTTTTACGGGATATACAAACCCCGCTTGCGGTGGTAAACTGTATGAGAAATCTTTGAATGTTATTTTTCCCGTAAAGGTGTGAAATTTTCAGTATGACAAAAGAAATGACGAGCGGTTCGCCCATGAAGCTTATCCTCGGGTTCTCCATCCCGCTGCTTTTCGGCAATCTGTTCCAGCAGTTCTATTCCATGGTCGATACCATGATCGTCGGGCGCGTGCTTGGCACGGGGCCGCTTGCGGCCGTTGGCTCCACCGGCTCCATCACGTTCCTCATCATCGGCTTCTGCCTTGGCCTTTGCAGCGGCTTTGCCATCCCGGTGGCGCAGCGCTTCGGCAGCAGGGATTATAAAGAGCTTCGCCGCTTCATCGGCAACGCCGTATGGCTGTGCGTCGGCTTCGGCATCGTCTTAACGGTGCTCACGGTCATTTTCTGCCGCAATATCTTAGAGTTCATGGACACGCCGGCGGATATCATCGACGACGCTTACGCGTACCTTGTTGTCATTTTTGCCGGCATCCCCGCAACGTTCCTCTATAATATGCTTGCCGGCATCCAGCGCGCTATCGGCGACAGCCGCACGCCGGTTGTCATCCTCGTCATCGCGTCCATCATCAATATTGTGCTCGATATCGTCCTCGTTGTTTTCATCCCCATGGGCGTCGCAGGCGCGGCGGTCGCAACGGTCGCTTCACAACTCATCGGCGGCGTTGTATGTCTCCTCTATGTGAGCAAGCATTATGAAGTCCTCAAAATGACCCGCGAGGATTTCAAAATCAACGTGCCGTGCATCAAGCGCCTTTTAAGCATGGGTCTGCCCATGGCATTGCAGACATCCATCACGGCTATTGGCAGCGTTATTTTACAGGCATCCGTTAACTCCCTCGGCTCTACGGTCGTCGCCAGCATCACAGCGGGCAGCAGGCTCTATATGTTCTTCGCCTGCGCTTATGATGCCATGGGCGTTACCATGTCTACATACAGCGGGCAGAACATCGGTGCGCGTAAAATTGACCGTATTGGGCAGGGTGTCAAAGCCTGCAACATCGTCGGCATCATCTATTCCGTTCTGGCACTGCTCATCATCGTGTTCCTCGGCAAATGGATGCCTCTTCTGTTTGTCGATGCCGGTGAGACTGCCATTATCAATTCTGCCTATTGGTATCTTGTGTGCAGTGGCCTTTTTATGATCCCGCTGACATTTGTCAATGTGCTGCGCCTTACCATTCAGGGCATGGGGTACAGCCGCCTCGCGCTCTTTGCCGGTGTGTTTGAGATGATCGCTCGCGGCGGCGTGGGTCTGTTCCTCGTGCCGCTGTTCGGCTTCAACGCCGCCTGCTTCTCCGGCCCGATCGCATGGATCTTAGCCGATAGCTTCCTCATTCCCATGTATTACCACGTCATCCACCGTGCAAAACGCGGCGAGGGTATTTACTAAACAAACCAAAACCGTCCTGCACGAACAAAACATGCAGCGCGAGGAGCTTTTAGTCTGCTACCCGGAGCATTGGTCCCGGCTCGTCAAAGCCATTATCGATTGAATTCCAAAGCGGCTGTTTTCGACAAGCTAAAAATCCCGTTCACCGAAATTGAACCGCACCAGATTATGCGGACAGCACTAAAAGCCCCCATGTAGGATATTGAGTTTTAAGCGGAGTGGCGCAGCGACAGCGGTGCCACTCCCGTTTTTGTTTGGATGCGTTCGTGGTTATAGAAGTAAATATACCTGTCGATCAGTTCGTTTGCTTCTTGGAACGTCTTTGGCTTGTGGC
>ENA-OQKL01000138-OQKL01000138.1-human-gut-metagenome-genome-assembly--contig:-NODE-138-length-24707-cov-3.606306_pt1 | contig 24707 bp, 24 predicted proteins | sample MGYA00242779_ERZ504800 | MGnify/ENA primary metagenome ERZ504800 (study PRJEB26092, sample SAMD00036410) | human gut metagenome | host: Homo sapiens | study: EMG produced TPA metagenomics assembly of... | reverse complement strand
GAAATCAACGAGAGAACCGCCTTGAACGTAGACATTAATAGTTACGTGGAAGCCCAGTGGGCACACTGGATTACCGAAGGCGGCGTTGAAGAAGAATGGGACGATTATCTGCAGCAGCTGGACGCCATGGGCCTGCAGAGACTGATTGAGATTGATCAGGGCGCCTATGACGCCTATGTGGAAATGATGGGCTGATCGAAACCGAAGGAAGAGGTGATCACGGCGGCGCCGGGTTATCTCTTCTTCGGAAATTTACCGGGCCTTTCACGGTAAAATGGTGAAAAGCGCCTGCAGAACCGATACCCCGACCCGTTAGGAGGCAGAGAAAGCTATGGCATATTCCATCCTGATTGTAGATGATGACCGGACCTTTGTAGAGGAGCTCAAGTCGGCCCTGCAGTGGAACCGGCTGCGGATCACCGAAGTATACACGGCGTTTTCCGTTAGGGAAGCCATCGCGTTTCTCTCGAAGACGAAGGCAGACATCGTTCTTTGCGACATCGAAATGCCGGGTGGCAACGGTCTTCAGCTGCTCAAGTGGATTCGGGAAAACCACGCGTCGATGGAATGCATTGTCCTTTCGAGCTACGCAGAATTTTCCTATGCCCAGAGTGCGTTGCGGTTCGATGTCTGTGACTACCTGCTAAGCCCATCAAGGCCAAGGAGCTGGAAGAGACGATTTCCCGGGTTGTTGGGCTTCTGGATGCACGGCGCGGCTGGCAGGAGGAACCGCTGGAAACCCTGTGGGCCGCCCTGTTTGACGGCGCCGTCAAACAGGCGGATTTCACTCGTCAAGCGCAAAAGCATGGCTTGACCGAAAATTCCAGTCTCGCGATTCTCCTACTGCGCTTTGTCCCCGTGCCCGGTCAGCCCGTCCCTTCGCACTATGGCAGGCCGCTGGTCCGGCAGGCCATTTTGGATCTGGCCGACCAGAACGCCCTGCAAACCGTCGTTCGCCTGAGCGAGACCCGATGGATCCTGGTCTGCCGTGCCACAGGGAAAGATCCCTTTCCTCGCGCGCCGCTGGCGGCGTTTCTCGACGCCGTAGAGGCGCGGATCGGCCTTCAGGTCTGCGCATACTGCGGAGAAAAAGGCACCGTCGGGCAGGCAGTGTCCATGTGGGAGGCGCTCTGCCAGCTGGAAAAGCACACCGTTCCGGATATGCAGAGAATCGCGCAGGGAGTCGACCTGCCCGCAGACAAGACACAGCGGCGCTCTTTCCCCTTAAAGACATGGAAAAAAAACTGTTGGTTGGCTTCGGTCCCCTCACAAGTCTAGAAGCGTCCATTCGGGAAGAAATGGTGCGGGTCCAAGCGGAAGAAGGATGGACGGTGAACCGACTGACGGTTTTTTTGCGGACCTGCACGCTGATGCTGTCCAATTACCTGCAAAGCCGGGATATGTCTCTGGAGGATATCATCGACTCAGAGGAGTACGACCAGATGGAAACCTTTGCTGTTTCCAGCCTGTGTGCGACTGCCTGGTTTATGCACAAGATCCTCGGCATTGTCGAAGGCAGCCGGGATCACAAGTCGGACGCCATCACTACCGTATGCCAATATATTCTTGACAATCTGGAAGAAGATCTGTCCAGAAAAATGCTGGCGAAGCTCGTGTTCATGTCAGAAGACTATCTTTCAAAGCAGTTCATGCGCGCCGTCGGGATGACGCTGCCGGCATACATCGCCCAGAAACGGATGGAAAAAGCCAAGGAGCTTCTGGAGTACCCGGACATCAAAATTGGAAAAGTCGCCATGCGCGTCGGTTACTCTAACTTCTCCTACTTCTCCAAAACGTTTCACGATTATACCGGGTTTACCCCGAACGAGTGGAGAATGTACCATCTGCACGGGACGGAGGACAACCGGAAAGAACCCGGAAAGAACCCGGAAAGGATCGCGAACCGCTCTTGCGGGCTGCGCCCGGTTTATGCACTGCCACACTGAAAGCCGTGATAGAACTATCCCGGTGAATTTAAACATAAAGGAGAGAGAAAACTATGCACGCGAATGGATTCGCTATATCCGCAAAAGAGAAAAAAACGCCGCAGGCTTTTGCTGCTGAAGCGGAGCGTGCCGCTTTACCTGCTGATTTTGCCCTCGTTGATCTTATTGATTGTGTTCACGTACATTCCCATGTACGGCGTAACTATCGCCTTTAAGGATTACAAGACCGGTTTGGGCATCTTCGGCAGCGAATGGGTCGGCTTTAAAAACCTTCACCACCTTTTTCAACTCTTACCAGTTCTGGCCTATCCTGCGGAACACGCTGGTCATCAGCATTTACTCCATTGTGGTGATGTTTCCGCTGCCTATCCTCGTCGCCCTGATCTGTTCGCAGATTACGTCGTCGCGCTACAAGAAATTCTTTCAGGTGACGACTTATCTGCCGCACTTCATCTCCACTGTTGTTATGTGTGGCATGATCATGCTGTTTCTTTCTCCGTCCAGCGGTATCATCGCAAAGCTACTGAGCTTTGTCGGCATCGATATGCCGAACCTGATGGGTTCCGCCTCCGCGTTCCCGCACATCTACGTCTGGACCGAAGCATGGCAGCATATCGGGTGGGACAGCATCCTGTATATCGCCGCGCTGTCGTCCATAGACCCCACGCTCTATGAAGCGGCAACCATCGACGGCGCAAACAAATGGCATAAGATTTTCCACATCGATATTCCGTCTCTTCTTCCCACCATCATGATCATGTTGATTTTGCGCATGGGCAGCGTGATGAGCGTCGGTTTTGAGAAGGTCTACCTGCTGCAGAACTCGTTGAACAACGCAACCAGCGAAATCATTGCTACGTATGTCTACAAGATGGGCCTGCTGAAATCTCAGTACAGCCTGTCCGCCGCCATCGGCCTGTTTAACAATGTGATCAACCTTATTCTTCTTCTGGTGTTCAACTTCATATCGGCGAAGATATCGGAAGACTCCTTGTTCTAAAAAGTGGAAAGGCGGTAGAACTATCATGCAAGCAACCATCAGAAAATCCAATAAAGTGCGCCGTAGCAAAGGAGACGTTATCTTCGACACCGTGGTGTACATCATCACCGGGTTAATGATCCTGATTGCCATTTACCCCATGTACTTCATCTTGATCGCATCGATCAGCGACCCTGCTCTGGTATCCTCCGGCGAGATTGTCCTAATTCCGAATGGATTTAACCTGCGGGCCTATGAAAAGCTGGCAGAGTTTGACGACATCTGGACCGGATATCGCAACACAATTCTCTACGTGATTGGCGGCACAGCAATCACCCTAGCCGTCAACATTCCCGCATCGTTTGCTCTGTCCAGAAAGCAACTCTTCGGCAAGCGCGTGCTGATGGCCATGTATCTCATCCCAATGTTTTTCACCGGCGGCCTGATTCCGACCTATATGGTTGTGAAGGCGGTCAATCTGGTGGACAACCCTCTCGTGATGATCCTGCCGTTCTCGGTCGCCAGCTACTACATTATCGTGGGCCGTACCTTTTTTCAGAACACCATTCCGGAAGAACTGTGGGAGGCCGCACAGTTGGACGGCTGCGGGCAGGTCAGATACTTCTTCATCGTGGCGCTTCCGCTTTCCAAAGCCGTTCTGGCCGTGATCGCCCTGTGGTCGGCCGTTGGACAATGGAACGGGTATTTCAACGCGTTAATCTATCTACGCAGCCCCGAATTCCAACCCATCCAGATTGCGCTACGCAACATCCTGATTAACAACCAGATGATGGGTATGACGCAAATCGGCGCGGCTGCCGTAGAGGCGCGACAACTGGCAGAGCTGATTAAGTACGCCTCCATTGTGGTCTCTTCTCTCCCCATCATGTTGCTGTATCCGTTCGTACAGAAGTATTTCAATCACGGCATTATGCTGGGCTCTGTGAAGGGATAAAAAGAAAAATACTGAACCGGACTGCCGTATTGTTCTGCAGCAGTCCGGTTTCGGTATTTTCTTCTTTAGACTTTACCGATTTTGGAGGTGGTCAAGATATATAAGAAAAAGAGACTGCGCGTACTGCTGCGCTTTTTCTCCGTTCTGTTCCTGGGGCTATTTCTGATTTTCTCCGTCATCCACCTGTATCTGGGCCAGACGCTGCGTGCTGTGGAGGATCAATATATTGAGGAAACCGCCATCCTGTACGTAAAGAACATCAACCGGAAAATCCAGTCCATCAATCAGGAGTTTCTCATGCTGGCCAATAATCTGCGGAATATCCTTCCCGGCATCCCTCAAAATATCAGTCCCCGGGACGGTGGATACTACGACGTTCTGTTTATGGCCAGCGACCTCGTTGGCAGCCTGAAGACACGCTATCCGGAGCTTAAGCAGTCCTTTCTCTACTGGCCGGCATCCGACCTGCTTGCATTCTCTACGGGCCTCTCTTTTGCATCGACGGACGATTTCGGCATTACCGGTCAGGTAAAGCAGCGGCTGCGTCAGCAGAAGGACAGCCTGTCCACCCAGGTATGCTGGGAAATATTGACAAGTGGAGAGGAAGCCTACATACTGGGGTGGTACAGACAGAAGGAGATCATGCTCGCCTGCCTGATCGACCTGAATCAGCTTTTTGCGGAAATCAACGATATGCCGAAAAGCTACTCGGTCATTTCCTTTCTGCGGTGGAACGACGGCCGCGTGATTGCGCCGCAGGCTTACCGAAAACAGGCCGAGCAAGCCATCGCCGACGGCGCCGAGGTATACACATACCCGCTTGCAAACCTCGGCACCGCGTACATTCAAAAGGTTGAGGACGGAGAGATCCTTCAAAACGTCCACTTCCAGCTCGGCCTGTTCAACATGGAAATGGTCCTGCTTTGGTTGGAGGTCATTCTGGTCGTGCGGCTCTGCTACAGGTGGCTGTTCCACCCTTTCACGAAATTCGTGACCGGTCTGGAGAACGTCGGGACGGAGGAGATATTCGATCGGCTGGACGAAAATGACATTTTGGAGCTGGAAACCATCAACCGGCAGTTCAAAACGCTCTCACACCGCCTGAAGGACATGCGCATCGCCTTGTATGAGCAGGAGATCACCAAGAAGCAGACCGAGCTGGAGCTGCTGCAGGAACAGGTCCGACCTCACTTCTTCCTCAACTGCCTGAGCCTGGTGCACAGTCTGGCCGACCGGGACAGCAACTGGGAAATTACGGAACTGCTCGAAGACCTTTCCGGCTATATCCGATACCTGTTCGGCCCGACGGCCAACCTACGAAAAATCTCCGAGGAGATCAACCACGTAAAGCTGTACATACAGCTGCAGCACAAGCGGTACGGCGATGCCTTTTCCTGTACTATAGACGTCGACGAGGATCTTCGGGATTACTTCATCCCCAAGCTGATGCTGCAGACACTGGTCGAAAACTCCATACAGCACAACGCCATCTATGAGCGACCTGTGGAGGTTTCCCTGTTCCTGACAAAAGAAGTCATGGACAACGAGACCTGGCTTTACTGCTGTGTCTCCGATACGGGAAAAGGATTCAGCGATGCGGTCATGGACGCCATCCTGCACGACCGGGAAATCTACCGGGACGGTCGGCGGCATATTGGGCTGTCCAACCTGAAAGAGCGCCTGAAGCTGATTTACGGCAACGACGCGACTTTCCAGCTTTCCAACATGGCTGACAACTACGGCGCTATTGTGGAAGTGCGCATCAAGCTGTCCCGCATAAAATCGCCGAACGAACCGTAAACCGACATAAAAATCACAATTTTCTAACCGGAAAATTATAGATTGGCTGTTGTGAATTCAGTATTCTAAATTAAGAAAGAAAAGCCGCGGCACGCACGGCAGCGGGTCAAATACCCGCTTCTTTTGGAAGGGAGGCAGACAGACCGTTTTTAAGCAGGCAGCGGACATCGTCCCAGAGTGACTGCTGCGCAGAAGATCAACTGACATCGACATTGGAGAGGAGTAAAATAAAATGGCAATTCATGTAACAGTATGGAACGAGTACCTGCACGAAAAGCAGTTTCCGGAAATTGCGTCTATCTATCCGAAGGGCATCCACGGGTGCATCGCCGACTTTTTGCAGAAAGCGGGCATGACGGTGCAGACAGCGACGCTGGAGGAGCCGGAGCACGGCCTGACGCAGGACGTGCTGGACAACACCGACGTGCTGATCTGGTGGGGCCACATGGCGCACCACAAGGTAGCGGATGAGATCGTCGAGCGCGTGTACCGCCGCGTGCTGGACGGTATGGGACTGATCGTGCTGCACTCGGGCCACGCGTCGAAAATCTTCCAGAAGGTCTGCGGCACGAACTCGGGCAGGCTGAAGTGGCGCGAGGACGGCGAGCAGGAAATTCTCTGGGTCATCGATCCGAGCCACCCGATCGTCGCGGGGCTGGACGAGAAGATTATGATCCCGCACGAGGAGATGTACGGCGAACACTTCGATATCCCGCAACCGGACGAGCAGGTATTCATCAGCTGGTTCGAGGGCGGCGAGGTGTTCCGCAGCGGCTGCTGCTGGCACCGCGGCAAGGGTAAGGTGTTCTACTTCCGCCCGGGTCATGAGGCGTTCCCAATCTATTATCAGCCGGAGATCCAGCAGGTCATCGTGAATGCGGTCAAATGGGCTACGCCGATTGATTTTCCGCCTGTCACCTACGGCAATCCGCCCGCCATTATGGAAGTACACGGCAAGCTTGAGCACAGCATACAGGGGCTGCATCAACCGAAATAAGGACGCGTTAAAAGGAGAAATTGTATATGGAAAATCAAGTCATTCGAATTGGTTCCGTCGGCGTAGGCGGCATCTGGTCCGGCGTGCATGAGCCCGGCATACGCAAGAGCCCGAATCTGGAGCTTGTGGCCATCTGCGATATTGACCGGGAAAAGCTGGATGCGGTCGGCGAGAAATACGGCATCCCCGCGGAGCGCCGGTTTACGGATTACCACGACCTGATCCGTTGTCCGGATGTGGACGCAGTGGACATCTGCACGTCGAACGACGCGCATTTTGAGATTGCCATGGCAGCAATCGAGGCCGGCAAGCCGTACGATCTGGAAAAGCCGATCACTATGACGGCGGCGCAGGCGAAGCAGCTTGCACAGGCCACGCGCGTCAAGGCATTGCCCAACATGGTTTGCTTTTCGTACCGGTTCAAGGCGGCGGCTCGCTATGCGCGGGAGCTGATCGCAAGCGGAAAAATCGGACGGGTGTACCACGTTGACATGCAGTATTTTCAAGCCTGGGGCTTGCCGCGCTTCAACACGCCGCGTGTATGGCGGTTTGTAAAGTCGCGTACGGGCTCGGGCGCGCTGGGCGATTTGGGCTGTCATGCGTTGGATCTCGTCCGCTTCGTCACCGGGAAGGAGTACACGCGTCTTGTGGGCCATGTAGGCACGTACGTCCACGAGCGCCAGAATTTGGACGGCACCGGGATGGGCCCGGTAGACGTCGACGATTTCTGTAATTACATGGCGGATATGGAGGATGCCATCTCCGTCAGCTTCCAGATTACACGCTTCGGCTACGGGCGCGGTAACTACCAACGCATGGAAATCTACGGTAGTGAGGGTGCCATCGTATATTCGTTGGACGCGCAGCCGGGCGAAGAAGATGTTATCGAGGTCTGCACTGGCGACGTTTACGCCGAGGGGCGCGTGTTCTCCAGATTGCCAATTCCGGACCGGTGCCGCAGCGACCAGATGCAGAGCTTTGCCGACATCCTTTTGTAAGAAAGGGGACGGCTTGGCCGCCACCGTCGAAGACGGTCTGAAAACCAGCAGGCCGTAGATGCTGTTTTGGCCTCCGCGGAACAGGGCAAATGGCTTGTTCTGTAAGAGCTGCGGCCTTTCCCACAGATAACGCCTCCGCGCCAGGCCGTATCTGTCAGGATCCTGCCGAAGGAGGAGAAGAACACCTGCACCACCATGACGATCGAGAGGATCAGGCCGTTCTGAACATCCGTGTGACCCTGCGTGTACATGCACAGCGTGGTGAACGGCGCGATCAGCGCCAGCGTGCAGGCCGCGCAAAAAGCCAAAAGCCTCTGGCATATCCAGACGCTGAATGAGTTCAACAGGAAGATGAAGAAATAATGTGCGATTCTGAAATTCGCACACTCGCACCTGCCTTTCGGTTTTGGTAGACTGTAACCGAAAGGCGGGTGCATTTTGCATTGCAGACCTGCCAGGGAAATTTTGAATGGGAGGATCACATATGAAATCGCTATTTGAGCAGCTGGGCGGCACTTACACAAGGCAGGGAGACTATTGCCTACCCAATGTTTGCTTACCGCCCGAAGGAGAACGGCCTATCGGCATTTACGGCCAGCGGCGGCGAGTTTATCTGAAGAAGCATCATCGGGTATTGTATTTCAACCTGCTGACCGCCGGGGTGCTGGATGGGCACCTCGCAGACATCGAGGAGCAGGCGCAGGAACTCTTTCTTCGGTTGGTAGAACAATACGCAGATGCCGAGGGTGTGACGGAGGCCTTGAAAGCCGATGACCCGATGGCGTGGGTGCGAAAGATGAACGGCATCCGACATCGGGCAAATGAGGTCGTAATGCAGGAAATTGTATACGGATGATGAGCAAGCGGAGGTCGATGACCTCCGCTTGTTTTGTGTGCAGAAAAGAACAATGCTGTTTTTAAACGGCATTGTTCCGAACTTTGTTGACATTATTCTTTTATTCGGGTATAATGTACTTGTGATTTTATGCGTGGAGGTATCCCCTATGGCTGAAATGATCTCGGTAAGAGAAGCAGCAATGCGCTGGAATATAACGGAGCGGAGAGTTGCGACGCTCTGCAAGAATGGGAGAATTGCCGGTGCGGAAAAGCAGGGCAATCGTTGGCTGATCCCCGCTGATACGCAGAAGCCGGCGGATCAGCGGCTCAAGACGGGCGCTTTCCGCAAGACGGAGCGCGCGCCGAAGCTGCCCCTGCCCATCGGCGTGTCCAACTACTGCCTTGCCTCATCGGAATACTACTACATCGACAAGACGATGATGATCAAGGACTTTATCGATGAGCGTCCGATGGTGACGCTGTTCACTCGTCCCCGCCGCTTCGGCAAGACGCTGAATATGGATATGCTGCGCACTTATTTTGAAAAGAGCGACAAGGATACCTCCGTCTACTTCCGGGATAAGAAGATCTGGGCCTGCGGCCAGAAGTACCGGGATTATCAGGGCAAGTACTCTGTGATCTTCCTGACCTTCAAGGATGTGAAGTTCGACACTTGGGAGGAGACCTTTGCGGCCATCCGGGATATTTTCGCAAAGGAGACCCGGCGGCACAAAGAACTGCTGGCCAGCGATAAGTGCGACGAGTACAGCAAAAAGACCTATGAAAAGCTGGCAGACGGCAAGGTCAGCGAGGTAGAGCTGGCTTCGGCACTGCTGGACCTGTCCGCTATGCTGCACAAGCACTATGCCGTTGCGCCCATTATCATCATCGACGAGTACGACACCCCCATCCAGCAGGGCTACCAGAAGGACTATTACGACAAGGTCATCCGGTTTATGCGGAACCTGTTTTCCGGTGGGTTCAAGGATAATCAGCATCTGTCCTTCGGCTTCCTCACCGGCATTCTGCGGGTGGCCAAGGAGAGCATCTTCAGCGAGATGAATAACCTGTCCATCAACTCCGTGCTGGACAACAAATACAGCGCCTACTTCGGCTTCACCGCCGACGAGGTGATGGAGATGGCGGAATATTACGGTGCTGCCGATAAGTACGACGAGATTTGCCAGTGGTACGACGGCTACCGCTTCGGCAAGACGGAGATTTTCAACCCGTGGTCGGTGGTCAACTACTTCAGCAACGAGTGTGAGCCGAGGCCCTTCTGGGTCTCCACCGGCAGCAACGATATTATTGGGGAAGTGCTTGCGCAGGCGGACGAGGAGATTTATAACCGGCTGACCTCTCTGGTCAACGGCGAGACCTTCACCACCTTTATCGACACCGGCGTGATCTATCCGCAGATCAAGCGTAATCCCTCCACCATTTACAGCTTCCTGCTGGTGACCGGCTATCTGAAGGCGCTGAAAACTACGCCCTCCTTCAGCGGAGATTTTATGTGCGAGGTCTCCCTGCCCAACCGAGAGATTTCTCTGGTGTATAACAAGGAAATTTTGCAGCGGTTGGAGAACCTGATTCCGCCATCCACGGCGATTTCTGTTCAGGAGGCCATCTTCTCCGGCGATAACACACGGCTGAAAGCGCAGATTCAGACGCTGCTGACCCAGTCGGTCAGCTCCTTCGATACCGCCGGGGAGAACTTCTACCACGGCCGTTTATGCTGGGCCTTGTGCGCCCTGCTGGGCGCGCTTTCGTGACCTCAACCGGGAATCCGGCGACGGGCGCTATGACATTCAGCTGAAGCCCACGCAAAAGGGGCTTCCGGGCATCCTGATCGAGCTGAAAGCGGAGAAAAATTGCAGCGATGAAAAGCTGAAAAAGCTGTCCGAGACAGCCTTGCAGCAGATCAACGACAAGAAATACGAAACCGAGCTGATGTCCGCCGGGGTCAGGACGATTTATAAATATGGCGTGGCCTTCAGCGGTAAAAAGGTCGAAGTGGCAGTAGGATGAGGAGTGAGAATTCCAAAGTATCAGCTTTCAGCTTCCAAAGTATCAAATTGATACTTTGGTGAAATCCCAAAGTGCCAACACGGTGGTTCCAAAGTGCCAAATTGGCACTTTGGGGCAGAAATTATGAATTAAACCATATTGGAGGATGCACGATGAGCACCAATATTTCGAAAAAGAAGCGGGACGATCTGCTGGACAAAATCAAGCAGATTCGTGCCTTTATCGCCGCAGCACCGCAGGATGAGAATACGGGCAACCTGCTCTCCTACCTGTCCGAACTCGAAAAAGATGTGAACGGGAAAAAGTACGGTCTCGTGTTCGAGGAGCATCGGGAGGAAATCGATGAGGTGTTGGATACCCATACGCCGGTGCTGACCGAGGATGCAGATCTGTTTATTGACCACGGCGGGCAGATGAATTTCCTGCTTGAAGGGGATAACCTTGCCGCACTGAAACTGTTGGAAAAGACGCATCGGGGAAATATAGATTTAATTTTATTGATCCTCCGTATAACACAAGAAACGGAGATTTCGGATATGATGATTCTCGTGTTGATTTGACAGATACATTCCGTCACAGCAAATGGGTCTCATTCATGAGCGAGCGGTTATTGGTAGCACGGAGATTGCTAAAAAACGATGGCGTAATATTTATTGCCATAGATGATAATGAGCAAGCTGCATTAAAGCTACTGTGCGATCAATTGTTTGGGGAAGAAAACTTCCTTGCGAGTATTATATGGCAACATAGCATTCAGCCTAAAGGATATTCAGGGACGTTTTCGGTGCATCATAACTATATTTTGTGCTATCAGAAGACAGCTCAGTTTGTTTTGAACTCTTTGCCTCGCACAGATGAAGACAATAAGGCCTATGCAAATCCAGATAACGATCCTCGGGGAAGATGGAGGAGTGGTGATGTACGCAATGCATTATATCGACCTAACCTAATTTACGACATTATTTCTCCGTCCGGAAATGTGATTAAACCCTGTGCTAATGGATGGCGTTGGAGTAAAGAAACGGTAGAAGAAAAGATTAAAAGCGGTGAAATTATTTTTAGCAAAGATGAGACCCGTATTATTAGGAAGATATATTTGGATACATTAGAAGGACGAACGCCAGAAACAATTTGGTTTGGAAAAGATGTTGGAACAACCCGAAGCGCAATGAGTGAAATCAAAGAAATCTTTGGTTCGAGCGCATTTGGAACCCCTAAGCCTACAAGTTTAATTGAACGCACACTACGATTGATATCACGAACAGATGCTACCGTACTTGACTTCTTTGCAGGCTCTGGTACAACAGGTCACGCTGTTATGAAGCTCAACGCAGAGGATGGTGGAACCCGCCGCTTTATCCTCTGCACCAACAACGAAAACGGCATTTGTCGGGATGTGACCTACGAACGCATCCGCCGTGTCATTGATAAAGAAGACTATGCTGCCAGTCTGAAATATTATAAAGTTGGCTATGTACCTATTTCGGATCGTATGTACTATGAGTATGCCGATGAGCTGCTGCGGCACATCCGGGAGCTGGTGGAGCTGGAAAACGGCATCAATTTTACGGGCAACGAGGAAATTGCCATCGTGCTGACGGATGAGGAGTTAGAGATATTTTTGGATGATGAAGGTATCTGTAAGAGATGCCGAAAGCTCTATATGGGGCACGATGTATTGCTGGACGCTCAGCAAGCGCAAGCGCTGCAGGAATATAACATTGCAGTGAATGTTATTCCGGATTATTACTACAAAGAATTGGAGGGATAAATATGGGGATCACGCTTGCAAATTTTCAACTTAAAGCCATTGAGGCCCTTATGGAAGCTATGGGAGAGCCCAATAGGGATATTATCCTGAAGAGTTGTACTGGTAGCGGCAAAACCATTATCCTTACACACTTTATGGATGAGTATCTGAAGAGCACAAACAAAGCAGTGTTTGTTTGGCTTACCCCCGGAAAAGGTAATCTTGAATTACAGAGTAAAGCCAAAATGGATAAATACATTCACGGCAGCAACACAAAACTCTTATCCGATATAATGTCTTCTGGCTTTGAAGAAAATGATGCCTGTTTCATCAACTGGGAAAAGCTTACTAAGAAAGGGAACAATGCACTTAAGGATAGTGAGCGAACAAACTTTGTCGAACATATGTCGAACATATTCAGAATGCAATTGACAACGGTTTGACTTTTACCATAATTGTTGACGAGTCACATCAGAATGATACGATCAAAGCAGATGACATTCTTGCTCTGTTCAATGCGAATAAGATTATCCGTTGTTCCGCTACACCTAAAAACTACAAGAATGCTCTGCTGATAGAGATTCCAGAAGAAGATGTTATTGCTGAAGGCCTGATAAAAAAGCTCCTGATAATCAATGAAAATTTTGAACAGCATATTAGCGTTGAAGATCAGATATCCTACCTGCTGGATAAAGCCCTCGAGAAACAACGAGACTTACGAGCCGCATACGCCAAGAAAGATTCTGGCGTAAATCCATTGATTATCGTCCAATTACCGAATAAATCAGATGCACTGCTTGACCGTGTCGAAGAGTACTTCGAAAGCAAAGGCATTACTTACGAGAATAACCTTCTATCGGTATGGTTGTCTGATAAGAAACAGAACCTTGAGGATATTGAAGATAATGACGCTACTCCAATAGCTGTAATTATCAAACAGGCGGTTGCTACCGGTTGGGATTGCCCAAGAGCGCAGATTCTCGTGAAGCTCCGTGACAATATGAGCGAGGTATTTGAAATTCAGACGATTGGAAGGATTCGCCGGATGCCGGAAGCAAAGCATTATGGTGAAGATCTTTTAGATTGCTGTTATCTTTATACTCTGGATGAGAAATTTACGGAAAGCGTTAAATTGAGTTTGGGCACGGGAGCATTAGATGCTTATAAAGTGTTCTTGAAGCCGGAATATCGTTCCTTTACGCTTATCAGCCAATTTAAAACTGATATTCCATTTCCACGCGATGCTAAGTTTGCACTCAAAGTTATTTGGAAGTTCTTTGAGAAAAAATACCATACCGCTACGGACCTCGATAAAAACCAAAGTCAGTTAGAAGCTTATGGCTATTCTTTCGACGAAGATATTGTGGATTTTACCAAATCTGGTTCCGTCAGCGTACTGAGCAAAGACCAAATCACAGAATTAAATGACATCTCGATTCACGAGCCATTGAATACGCATAAACACGGCAAAGAGTATCATCACTGTGTCGCTGAGATTGGATACAAAGCCAATTTGGACTATAGCAGCACTAATACCATTATGCGTAAGCTGTTCCTAAAAGGAGTTCGGTGCGACGCAAAAATTCTTCGTCTGGAAACACGAAACCTATATGCATTTATTATCAACAACGAGCGAAGGCTTATAGAAGATGTCCGTGATGCTATGGCTGATGAGTCTTTGCAGCTAACGCTTGCAATTCCCCGGATAACAGAAAAACCAGTGGGGTTTCCTCTTGAAATGATTTTCACATATGACGGAACATCAAAGTCACAGATGGAATACACCAAGAATGTCTATACAGGGTATTTATCTTCTGCGGAAAAGAGATCTATGCCGGAGAAGCTGTTTGAGCGTTTTTGCGAAGGTAGTGGCAAAGTGAAGTGGTTCTATAAGAACGGAGATAAGGGCTCAGAGTATTTCTCGATTGTTTATACGGATAACTTTGGAAAACAAAAATCCTTTTACCCCGATTATGTGGTTGGCACAAATGGTGGCGATATCTGGATTATAGAAACAAAAGGTGGTTTTACAAAGTCAGGAAGCAGTGAAGATATTGATCGCTTCACTGCAAAGAAATTCGGCGTTTTGAGAAAATACCTTGATGGATACAACCTACAGGGTGGCATTGTCAGACAGGATAAACAAAGTGGAGAACTATGCATTTGCGTAGACAAGTACTCAGACAATATCCACGATGAAAACTGGCAACTGCTTTCGGAAGTGCTTTAAGGAGGCGGAATATGAGAGAGCAAGAACTGTGGAAAAAAGTGCCTATCTATTTCTACTACCTTTCTATCTCTAAGCATAAAGATGCAAAAGATGATTCGGCTTACAGTACGGATCAGATTATCATCGCTTTTTCCCAATTGCTGGAATATATAATGACAAAAGGACTTTCTGAACGCAAGAAAGACATTACATCGTCAGAAAAGGTCGTGTGGTTAGATTCTTACGAGGATTTGAAAAACGGAAATTATGATGTGATTTTCAAGTCGGCAAAATACAACCACGTTCGGAATGAAATCGACACTGAAACTATGCAGGAGCGAGGACGACGAAAGAGACCTCAGGATGGAGACGAAGAAAACGACACATCTATGCATTCGCCTTGCAAAAGGCGAAAACAGGTTTCTTGCAGTTCACGAAAGCAATCACTATGGCATAACTCTAAAGTGTATTATCGACTACTTGAATGAACAATTCAAGAAGTTCAATGAAGACGGAAATGACCCGTACCACTACACCATTGAAAGTCAGATTATGCCGGGAGAAGATTTCCTGTCTTCAATCAAAAGAGCCAAAACAATGTCAGTCCTCAAGTTGACAGTATACAAAGACGATATTAAGGATGGCTTTATGCGGTTTGCGGGAAGAACTGACATCGCTGACGAAGTCGATATTTGCTTGAAGCGTCCTAAAGGATATAAATGCTTTCCTGAAAACTTAATTAAGGAATATTTTAAGGATTCGCAAGACAAAGCTAAGGGCAAGATTAAGCGTATTAAGATTATAGGGACAAATGACGCCGGAAGTTTTGAAGTGGATACTAATATCACGGGAATGAAGCATTTCTTAAAGGTGAAGGGTGAAAGCGTCACAAACGAAGTGGAGAGCTCAGATTTTTTTGTGAAGGCTCAGGAGTTCATTGCCTCAATGGGTGGTAGAATATGAAGACAATATTACTTGTTCCACTTAGGGACTATTATCAATCCAGAAAACGAATATGGGTAAAATATTTGATTCCGGTAGTTTTGGGGCTTTTGGCATTGGCAGGTGCACTCATATTTAACATCGGCAACGAGGAAACCATCCGGTCAACTTTTTCCGAATTTGTGAATGTCCAAATTAATGTCGTTGCCATCCTTGTTTCATTTTCTGTTGCAATTATTTCTATACTGGTTACAGCAGACAATGCAAACACCAAAAGTCTAAAGGAGGAAATGGCTGACTCTACTCAATATAAGCCTGTTGGCGGAAAACAGCTGTCTCTATTCCAAATTTTGCTTTCCAACATTGCATACAATGTCATTGTTGAAATTATTTACTTAGTTATTCTCATAGGAATTGCTCTCATACGGCCAATTATTCCTTTACAGGCATTGAAATATGTTGCTGCAGTATGCATCTTTGCCATTATGCATATTCTTGGGGTGTTGCTTGAATCGGTTGCTCAGATGTATCTAACTTTTTGGAGAAACAGATAGCCACGGCTTCACGCAACGCACATCATTATCAGCAATAAGATAGAATGGACATTGCGAACAGAAATAGCGAATCAGTATAACTGCTGAAAACCGAATAGTATATTTAGAGGCGTAGCCTTCGGAGAAATCCGGAGGCTGCGCCTCTTTTTGCGTTCAGATAAAAAATATTTGAGAAATTTCTCGAAAACACCCCCACAAACGGCGCCCCTTATTCAGAGTAAGTGAAGGGAGAAATATTTTTGTGGGGAATTTTGAAAAGTACCCTGCCAAATGGCACCCCTTATTCAGAGTAAGTAGAGGGACCTTTTGAAAAGTTGAGAGAATTTTTCAAATTACTTTGCCAAAATCTCAAAAAATTTCCCAGTTGGTTAGTAGGAGGGGCACTTAAAAAAATTTTTCTAAAACCCATTTGTTATTTGCCCGAAAAGTTCCCAGTTGATTAGTGGGAGGGGCGCTTAAAAATTTTCTTCAAAATTCTTTTTATTTTTGCCGGAAAAATTCCCAATTAAGTAGTAGAGGGGTTCGCAGAAAAATTCTCAAAAGTTTTTTCGTTCAAATCCGAAAAAATTTCCCAGTTGGTTAGTAGATAGGCTTTCAAAGGAAATTTTCAAAATTCCTTCGTACAAATCGAAAAATTTTTCCCAGTTGATTAGTGAGGGGGGTTAAAAAAACAGGCCTTCTCGCTGGCTACCTATTGAGGGGACTGTCTCCCTGTGTACCTTGAAAATTGAATCGCCGCCTCCAAAGGATATGCTTCCGGCAAGTGACGCCACGACTTCCCGAAAAAGGAACGAGCGCATTAAAGAAGCGATACGCCGTGGTGAGACTCCGGGGCAGGAACGATGCGGATGAGCGGCAGCAAGTAAAAATCACCGCAGAAATGCGGTTTCAGAACAGACAAAGGAGGTTCAAGCCTATGAAGAAAGGAGAGCTCAGAGAGCTTTATCAGATGATGTTTCCGGAATACCCGGACATCGTGACCGTCAAAGAGCTTCGGGAGATGCTGGGCATCAGCCGCAAGCTGGCCTACAAGCTGATCGACTATGGGTACATCCACGCCGTGAAGATCGGCACGACGCTGAAGATCCCGAAAATCAGCGTCATCAACTATGTAATGGAGAAAGAGGTGAAGAAGGTTGGATGAGATCAAACGCCTGACACCCGCCCAAAGGGCACGCTGCAACCGGCTGATCCGGCGGCTGTGCGCCAACTACGACGGTGGCAACTGCCTGCCTCTGGACGACGGCGAGGGCTGCGTGTGCGTGCAGATGATTTCCTATTCGCTGCTGTGCAAGTACTTCCGGTGGGCAGTTCTGCCCGCCGACAAGGTACTCTGCGCCGATATTTACCGGCAGCGTACACGGACCTGCGAACGGTGTGGAAAGCCCTTTGCACCCAGTAGCAACCGGCAGAAATACTGCCCGGGATGCGGCTACTCCATCCGACGCAATCAGAAGGCGGACTCTGCCAGGCGGCGGCGCAGCGTCGAACATTAAGCGCCGAGAAGGCCTTGAATTCCAAGGCTTTTGGGACAGCAGAGCGGGGGTGGGTGGCCGTTTCCATTCGCCCCCGCCAAAATCTACTTTTAACATTCTACAAAGGAGAATTCTATGGACAACAAACTGAAAACTGTGGACGCAGAGACCCTGCTGTCCACGCCGATGAGCAAAACGATGTTCATCGTGGACGGACTCATTTCGCAGGGCGTCAATGTCATCAGCGATGCCAGCAAGATCGGCAAAAGCTGGCTGATGCTGTGGCTGGGGCTGCAGGTGGCGCAGGGAAATTCCATTTGGGGCCTGCCCACGCTGCAATGCGATGTGCTCTATCTGAGCCTTGAGGACACGCAGCGCCGTATCAAAGACCGGCTCTACAACCTCACCGACAGCGCCCCGGACAACCTGTATTTTGCCGTGACCTCCGGGCTGATCGGCGGCGGGCTGGAGGAGCAGATCACGGACTTTCTGACCGAGCATTCCGCTACCAAGCTGGTCATCATCGACACACTGCAAAAGGTGCGGGACTCCAAGGGCAGCGCCGGAAAGGCAGGAATGTACGGCAACGATTACGATGACATTTCCTCCATCAAGCGCATTGCCGACGGCTTCAACATCGCCGTTTTGCTGGTGCATCACCTGCGAAAGCTGCAAGACAGCGACGATCCCTTTAACGATGTCAGCGGCTCTACCGGCATCATCGGCGCTGCGGACACCAACTTCATCCTGCGCCGTAAGCGCAGCGGAAACGCCGCTACGCTGCTGGTCAGTGGGCGGGATGTGGAATATCAGGAGCTGACCTTGCAGTTTAACGACCTTGTCTGGGAGCTGGTGGAGTGCAAGAACAGCGAGGACATTCACAAGGCGGAACTGCCGAAATTTCTGTTTCGGGTGGTGGACTTTATGGAGCACCGCACCGAATGGGTAGGCACGGCCACGGAGCTGCTGACCGAAATGAAGGAGCAGGAGGTCACGCCCAATATGGCCACGAAGTATCTCGGCCAGTTTGCCTATGAGGTGCTGGAGCCGCTGGGCATCGAGTATCGCACCAAGCGAACGGGAAAAAGCCGACTCATCAAATTTCTGCGCCGTGACGGTGATGACGCAAATGACGCCGGGATCGCTATATAAGGAAATCCCCGTCACAACCGTCATTGCCGTCACAAACCGAAGAAAGGGGGTGAACAAATGCGCAGCAAAAACTACGGGATCAATGTCCGTGTGACCGAGCAGGAGAAGCAGAAGCTGCTGGAAAATGCCCGGTTCTGTTCTCTGCCGCTGTCGGAATACTTGCGGCGGCTGGGGCTTGGAAAAGAGGTCAAAGCGGCCATCACGGAGCGGGATTACCGCCTGTTTCGGATGCTGAACGGCCTGAAAGCGGAACTCCCACAGCTTCAGAAAGAGGAAATTATAAGCAGACTGGAAGCAGTTTTGAATGAATTAAAGTAAGCGAGAATTACGCCTGCGCAGTCTAAGCGAGCAGACTGTTTTTACTCCTGTCGGAGCCAAACAGTGCCCCTGCCGCCGATGCCTGCGTCATCTGAGCGAGCAGTGCGTTTTTACTCCCGGCAGGGCCGGAGCGCAAAAACACTCGTTAGGGCGTGCCCTAAAACCCCTGAAAGAAAAAACTATGAAAGTGAGGACAACACAATGAGAAAATTGGATTTTACTTTACCCACGCTGGACGACCTGTTCTCCACGCAGGCGGAGCGGGACGATGCCAAGCTGGAGCGGGTGCGGAACATTCCGCTGGCCGAGCTGCACCCGTTCAAGGGTCACCCCTTCAAGGTGCAGAACAACGAGGAGATGCAGCAAATGATCGAGAGCATCCGCAAGGTGGGAGCCATCACCCCGGCGCTGGCAAGGCCGCTGCCGGACGGCGGTTACGAGCTGATCTCCGGCCACCGGCGACTGGCGGCGTGTCAGGTGTTGGGCGTCGAGACGATGCCCGTCATCGTCCGGGAGCTGTCTGACGATGAAGCGGTGATCGCAATGGTGGACGCCAATTTGCAGCGGGAGACCATCCTGCCCAGCGAAAAGGCGTTCGCCTACAAGATGAAGCTGGATGCCATCAAGCATCAAGGTGTCACTTCTGCCCAAGTTGGGCAGAAGCTGCTCAGTGTAGAAAAAGTAGCTGACGATGCCGGCGAAAGCCGTAATCAAATTAAAAGATATATTCGCCTGACCTACCTGATTCCCGAACTGCTTTCGATGGTGGACGACGGCAAGATCGCCTTCAACCCGGCGGTGGAGCTTTCCTACTTAGACTCGTATCAGCAGCGGGCGGTGCTGGACGCGATGGCGCTGAACGACTGCACCCCGTCCCACGCCCAGAGCATCCGCCTGAAAAAGCTGGCGCAGGAGGGCTTGCTGGATGACCAGATAGTCTACGCCGTGCTGGCGGAGACGAAGCCCAACCAGCAGGAGCAGCTGAAATTCAAACGGGAGGAGCTGCGGAAATACTTCCCCTCCGGCTACACCGAGGAGCAGATGCGCCGGGACATCATCAAGGGGCTGGAATTACTGAAGCGGCAGAGAGAACGGAACCGGGATGCCCGCTGATTCGTATTGATGCGGCTGTAATCAAACAAATCGCAGAATAGAGAGAACCCCAAACCGATGGTATACTGATGCTGTCGGTTTGGAGTTCTGTTCTGCAAATACAAAGGACAGGAGGAGATGAAATTGGTAGCAGGACATCTGACATTGAAAAACGGCAGGTATTACGCCGTGCTGAACTATAGAAACGCCGGAGGGCAGCGGAAAACGAAATGGATCGCACTGGGGCTTCCCGAAAAGGGCAACAAGCGCAAAGCCGAAGCCGAGCTTGCAAAGCTCCGGGCGGAGTTTGAGCCGCCCAAAGAGGTGGGCGACCTGAGCAGCGATATGCTGTTTGCCGATTATCTGCTGGAATGGCTGGAAATTGCCAAAGGGCGGCTGGCTGTGGCAACATACAGTTCTTACGCCGCAATGATCAAGATGCCAGTCGGACCGTACTTCCGCCAGAGGAATCTGACCTTGCGGGAGCTGGAAGCCAGACACTTGCAGATGTTTTATTCCGAAATGCTCAGAAAGGTAAAACCGAATACGGTCATCCACTATCACGCGATTATCCACTCGGCGCTGAAATATGCGGTCAAGACCGATATGCTGATCCAGAATGTGGCGGACAAAGTGGACCGGCCCAGAAAAAACAGCTTTCAGCCGGTTTTCCTTTCGGCAGAGGAAATGCAGAAGATGTTTGAAGCTCTCCGGGGCACCAAGCTGGAGCTGCCGGTGCTGGTGGCCGCTTTTTATGGATTCCGTCGGGGTGAAGTGTTGGGATTGAAGTGGGACGCCATCGACTTTGAGCGTGGAACGATTTCAGTCATACGAACCGTTACGACCATTACTCTTGATGGCAAGCAGGCGGAAATTGAACAGCAGTCCGCCAAGACCAAGTCCAGTCTGCGCACCCTGCCGCTCATCGGCAGCTTCCGGGAATACTTTATGCAGGTGAAAGAGGCGCAGGAACTGAACAAGCAGGTCTGCGGCAACTGCTACAACTATGAATACGATGGCTTTGTATTCGTGGATGAGTTGGGCGAGCGGATGCGGGTGGAATACCTGACCAACGCATTTCCGAAATTTCTGGAGAGTCACGGTTTGCGCCGGATGCGCTTTCACGATCTGCGTCACCCGTATGTCAAGCACACGACAAAAATTTTTAGCTTGCGCTTGATGGATTTTCAAGCGCAGGCTTATCCTGATGCTCGGCGAAAAACTCGCGGAGCTTGTCAGCTTCATCGGGGAGGACAAAGCCAAAGCCCTGTCCGTCCACTCTGCAATAGAAAGCGATTTTCATGACTGCCACCTCAATCAAAAATGTCCTGGATTTTGTATGCGATCTCGATGCGCTTATCGGGATATACCAGCACCCGGTCGATCAGCAGCTCGGCCAGCTCGGTGGTCAGCGTGTCCGCATCGAAAATCACCTTGGACGCTTCCTTGCGGCTGTCCTGCCGTGCCTGTTCGTCCTGCTTCTGTTTCGCCTGTGCCAATACTGCGGCATAGGCATTTTTCGGTTTTCAAAAGCAGCTCGTCACACGCGGCCTTTTCCGCCTTGTAGGTGTTCAGGTCGATCTCGCCCATGAGATAGCGTTCGTAAAGTGTGCGCTTGCCGTCTTGCAGCGTTTCAATCTGCTGCTCATATTCGGCGCGTTCCGGTACGGAAGCATCTACCCGGAGCGTACCGTCAGGGGCAAGCGGTGCGGCGGCCTCCAACTGCTTTTTCAGCGTCAGGAATACCGCCTGTTCCAGCTCTGCGGCGTTCAGGTGCATCTTGTGGCAGCGGCTTTCAACGTCCGCCTCAGAATGGCGGCAGTAATAGTACGAGGTTTTCTGCATGGTGCGGGATAGCGCATGACCGCAGCAGCCGCAGAAGGCTTTGCCTTTCAGCGGGTAGTCCCGCTTCTTTTTGTTGGGCTGGGAAAAGCGGAGCTGGCTGGCCTGCACGGTATCAAACACAGCTTTCTCGACGATGGCCGGGTGATGGTCGGGGATGATGTACCACGATTCTCTGTCCTTCAGGCGGCTTCTGGTGCCGCCTACTTCGAGAACCGCCCGCTTGCCGATCATATACACGCCGGTGTAGCGTTCGTCCTCCAAAATGCGGAGAATGGTGGATGCACTCCAAATCCCGTGGCAGCGGGAAATATCGTGGGTATGATTGCCGTGCGCCGCTTTGTACTGGCCGGGGGTAGGGATGCTTCTGCGGAACAGCTCCCGTGTGATGGCGGTGGCGTTGATGCCCTCGGCGGCAAGCTGGAAGATGAGCTGCACAACGGCAGCAGCCTCCGGGTCAGGCTCCATTCTGCCATCGGCGCTTTTGCGGTAGCCGTAGGGACAGATTTTGCTCTGATACTCGCCGCGCTGCATCTTGGCGTACTTGGCGCTCTTGGTTTTAATGGACATATCGCGGCTGTAATATTCGCTGATGAGATACTTGAACGCCACGTCCATGCCGCCGGTGTCACCCTTGAATTTGCTGCTGTCAAAATCGTCGCTGATGGAAATGAAGCGGGTATGGAACAGTGGGAACACACGCTCGATGAAATAGCCGGTTTCAATGCTGTTTCGTCCGAAGCGGGAAAAATCCTTGACGATGATGCAGTCGATCTGATTGGCCCGTACCAGCTCAATGAGCTTCTGTACCTGCGGACGCTCAAAATTCGTGCCGCTATATCCGTTGTCGATGAACTCCGTGATCTCCGCGTTCAGGGCTTCGGGCATGGAAGCCGCGTATTCGTGGAGGACAAGGCTCTGATTTTCAATGCTCAGGCTGTCGTACTTGTAATCCTCGATGGAGAGGCGGATGTAGAGGGCGATTACATATTTCTGCATTGTTCCAGCACCTCCGCATAGGTTTCAAACTCGCTCTGGAAGCGATAGCGCACCGTAATCTGCTTGTCGTGGGATACCTCAATGCGGTCGATCAGTCGCTCGATAAGTGCGCCGGTCAGCGCACGGTCGGTCTTGATTTGTGCGGCGTCCTGTTCCAGCGCCCGGTGCTGCTCTGTTTGAGCATCCATCGTTCGCAGGCCATCCTCCAACTGTTCCATTTCCACGGCGAGGTCGGCAATGCGGCTTTCGTACTTCTCCTTGTAGTCGAAGTATTCATCCTTGGTAAGAACGCCTTGCACAAGGTTTTCATATAAGCTCCGCACGATACCGCGAAGCCGCTGGACTTCCTGCCTGCGGCTGGTGATCTTCTCCCGCAGCTCGGCGCGGTCAGCGGCCTGCCGGGGCAGCTCCGCAAGGGAGAGGGTATATTGCCCCAGCGCCGTATCAAGCGCGTCCTGAAGCATATCTGCCAACATATCCAGCAACGCATCCTCGCGGATGGTCACGCCGGGGCAGGCATCCTTGCTGATTCGGCTCCTGCTCAGACAATGGTAGAAGTACACATCGTCGGACTTCTTGCGGATATTCCGCTGCCGGTGCAGGCTGCCGCCGCAATGGGCGCAAAACACCTTGCCTTTGAGTAAATTCGGCGTGTAGGCTTTGACCTCCCGTGTCTTGGCGCGGCTGGCCGTCTGATTGAGAATTTCCTGCACCGCCGCGAACTGTTCCCGGCTGATGATGGCCTCGTGGGTGTCCCGTACCACCGTCCATTCCTCGGCATCGGCCTTGACCTGCCGGTGATCCACGGTTTTGGTCTGCCCCTGAACGAGATCTCCGGTGTAGACCTCGGAGCGGAGAATAACGCCGACTGTTCGGGTTTGCCACTTGCCGCTGCCGAGCAAATTTTCGTGGGTGATCTTGCCCTGCATCTTCTTATAGTGGCTGGGAGTGAGAACGCCCGCTTCATTCAGCCGCACGGCGATGGTATTGAGGCCAGCACCCTCGGAAGCCCAGCGGAACATCCGCTGCACCACAACGGCGGCAACGGGGTCGATGATAAGCTGGTGGCAATCGTCCTCGGCTTTCAGATAGCCGTAGGGAGTACGCGCACCGATGAATTTGCCGTCTTTCATGGCCTGCCGCTGCTGCGCCCTGATCTTGCGCCCAATGTCGAAAGCGTAGGCTTCGTTTATCATGTTCCGCAGCGGGATAATGATACCGGAATGGGCGTCCTCCGGGTTGGCGGTGTCGAAGTTTTCGTTGACCGCAATAAAGCGGATGCTGCGGATGCGGAAATACTGCTCGATGTAATAGCCGGTGTCGATGGTGTTCCGTCCCAAACGGGAAAGGTCTTTGACAATAATACAGTCTGCTTCCCCCTCTTCCAGCATACGCAGCATTTCCTGAAAACCGGGGCGGTTAAAGTTTGTGCCGGTATATCCATCATCTACACATTCTTTTACCACCTGAATTTCAGGGTGGCTCTTTAAGAAGCTATGGATTAGTATCCTCTGGTTTGATATGCTGTCGCTTTCCCTGTTATCACCATCTTCGTCAGAAAGGCGTAGGTAAACAACCGCACGATAGATTTTTTAAGTATTTGATTCTTCATTGTATTCGCTCCTATCATTTAGATTCGTCAGCCGATTCCCTAAATGATAGAGGCTACTGGGTCCTTGCCATCATCCTACCATAGTCCAGAAGGTTTGTCCACCCTGTAATCTGCCAACAATCCGCTTTTTTCCCTATCCCTGTCGTGGCTTTACCATTTCATCTGCACAAGGCTTTGCATGGCTTCCTCTATGGTACGGTTGGTAGAAGCAAACCCAATCTT
>ENA-OQKL01000133-OQKL01000133.1-human-gut-metagenome-genome-assembly--contig:-NODE-133-length-25490-cov-3.225683_pt1 | contig 25490 bp, 19 predicted proteins | sample MGYA00242779_ERZ504800 | MGnify/ENA primary metagenome ERZ504800 (study PRJEB26092, sample SAMD00036410) | human gut metagenome | host: Homo sapiens | study: EMG produced TPA metagenomics assembly of... | reverse complement strand
TTCTGGTGGAAACCTGACGGTTAGCGATACAGATGTTCTGGATGAAGATTGTCTGGTGAGCCGTGAAGTTTTGCTGGAAAGGTTAAAAACTTATATATATGGAGTATTGGAGTACACTTATCGGAATGGGTATGCTGATATTATTTATGCATGGGATGTGGTAAACGAAGCATGCGATGAGAGTCAGCCGGATGGTTTGCGCAATAGTTACTGGTATCAGATTATAGGGCCGGACTATCTGTATTACTGCTTTTTATACGCAAGAGAAGCAGAAGTTCTGTATTCCAATCAGTATGCTTCCCTTTATGGATTGAATCCGGAAACGGATGATCTGTCTTCTATTCAGCCAAAACTGTTTTATAACGACTATAATGAATGGGTGGTTTCCCGTAGCGATGCAATTGTACATTTTCTGACGGAAGAACCATGGAATGAAAATCATGAAAAAGTTACCAGTCCGGTGATTCACCCGGATGGAGATGGAACCATATATGGAGATGGTCTAATCGATGGAATTGGAATGCAGGGTCATCTGGATGACACGCAGAATATTGAACAGTATATGACTGCGCTGGAAAAGTATGATGCAGCTGTGGATGAAATACATATCACGGAGCTGGATGTCGGTTGTACAGGAAGTGACGCAAATGCAGAATTCTACCAGGCAAAGTTCTACTATGATTTTTTTGCAAGGTTGATAGAGGAAGTAAAAGGTGGGGTAAATCTTACATCCGTCACAATATGGGGATTGACCGATGACGCATCCTGGAGAACTGATGTAAATCCGTTGCTTTTCAATGGTGACTTGTCAAAGAAACCCGCTTTTGAAGCGATGGTTATGGCCGGAAAAGGTGAGGAGTTCTCATTGACAGCGGTTAAGCTCGCTGTTAACGCAAAAGATATGCATGTTTCTTTTGAACCCTATGTGGAGGACGGTAAAACGAAAACAGTAACGCCGCAGAGCGTAGGGGTTTACAGCCGTGGAACAGGACATCAGTCGGTCATTACAATGGTAAATACAGAAAATCATACAGAAGATGCCGTAATAGGATATGCTCTTAAAATAAGCAGAAGCGAACAGGATGCATCCATGAAGATGGATCTGTCTTCTTATATTGGCAGAACTGTGAAAATAACAGCATTTGTTAAAACACAGGATAAAAAGATCCGAATGGGATTAGATACAACGGTATCCGAACAGCTCATAGAAAAAAATGCTTCGGATGATTGGGTGGAAGTATCGGCAGAGTGCACGATTCCGGAGGATTTTAAATTCAGCAAATCTTTATCTGGAAACGGACGGAAGCGCTGATTTTTTATGTGGATGATATTGATATTTCTGTTGTTTCTCAGAATGCGGCAGGTGCTGAGAACAACGTATAACTGGTACGGGATTCCTATGAAAGAATTATGCAGTATATAGAGAGGAGATAACTATGAATAATACAGGAAATCAGGAAATAAATCCTATCACCCGTTTGGATTATCCGGATCCGGATGTCATCAGGGTCGATAATACTTACTATATGGTCAGCACAACGATGCACTTTATGCCTGGATGTGAAATTCTGCGGTCTTACGATTTGGTAAACTGGGAGCATGCATCCTATGTCTATGATGTATTGGATTCCACTCCGGGACAGAAAATAGAAGGGGAGGAAAATATATACGGACAGGGAATGTGGGCGGCTTCCCTGCGTTATCATAAAGGAATCTTTTATGTGTGTTTTGTGGCAAATGATACCGGGAAAACATACATTTATTCAGCGCCTTCTATCGAAGGACCGTGGAAAAAGAGTTATATCAAGGGCTTTTATCATGACTGTTCCATTTTGTTTGATGATGATGACAGAGTCTACATAGCATCGGGAAACAAATACATTCGTCTGCAGGAATTGGATGCGGATTTGAGCGGTCCGAAAGAAGGCGGTATCGACAGAATTGTTGTCAAGGACGAAGGACATCCCGGCCTTGGTTATGAAGGTACTCATTTTTATAAAATAAACGGTAAATACTATCTGTTCTTTATTCACTCTCTGAGAAAAGAGTGGAAACGGGTGGAGGCATGTTTCGTGTCGGATTCTCTGGAAGGAGAATTCACAGGCGGCGATGTGCTGAATGATGATATGGGATATTGTAATCAGGGAGTTGCCCAGGGAGGAATTGTAGACACTCCGGATGGGAAATGGTATGCAGTGTTGTTTCAGGACAGAGGGGCAGTGGGGCGTATTCCGGTACTGGTTCCGATCCGATGGGAAGAGGATTATCCGGTGTTTGGTGTGGACGGAAAAGTACCGGCTGATTTTGAAACGGTAAGTACCAGACCGGGATATGAATATCTTCCTTTGGTACAGAGTGATGATTTTAAGGGCGGTTTCTCTGTGGATGGAGAGGTAAAGGCATCCGGAAGAATGACGAAACAGTATGATTATGACAGTTTTGGGTTGAAAAGCTGCTGGCAGATCAACCATGAACCGGATTTGTCTCTGATCAAAAGAGATTTCGAGACTGGAACAGTGGAAATTACCACGGATAAGCTCTGCAAAAATGTAACACAGGCGAAAAATACCCTGACGCAGAGAATGCGTTTTCCGGGCTGTGTTGGGGAGGTAACGGTAGATGCTTCTTTGCTGAAAGACGGTGATTATGCAGGACTTTGTGCATTACAGGGATGTTACGGTCTTGTGGCTGTCACAAAGAAGAACGGAAAATTGTTTGCAGTAATGAAGAACCGCCCGGCGGATAACGCATCTCTGCAGGGAATGGAGAAGGACACGCAGGCAGGCATTCTGCAGGAAGAAGTGGAAATCCATACAGATCACGTGAAATTCAGGGTGGAAGCAGAATTTGAAAACATGAAAGATGAAGCAAGATTCTATTATGATGCAGGAGAAGGTTGGAAACAGATAGGAATCAGCCAGAAGCTGTATTTCAAGATGGATCATTTTACCGGCTGTCGGTTTGGATTGTTCATATACGCTACAAAGGAAATTGGAGGCAGTGCGGGATTTTCTGAATTTATATACAGATAATACTTGTCGAATGGAAAACAAAAGATACACAGGAATGAATTTTTAAATGCACTGCGGTCGTAAAATAAAACACCCCCAAACATCTGCACAAGCGGCAGGGTTTGGGGGTGTTTTGCTTTATGGGTTATGAAAAGTATGTTCTTTGGAACGATACTCGCTGGGAGTGCAGCTTTTGTGCTGCTTGAAGAGCCGGTTAAAAGTGGAGATACTGGGAAATCCTGCCTGGATAGCAACCTCGGTAATGGAGAGGTCAGCGTTGGCCAGAAGTTCTTCAGCGGCTTTGATGCGTCTGTAACATAAGTAGTCTCCAAAAGTGAAATTAGTATATTGCTTAAACAGTCTGGAGAAATGATATTTACTAAAACCGACAGATTTGGCAACGGTCTCAAGATCTAAATTTTCCGTATAATGCGTGTCTATGTAGGTCATGAGAGCGTTGAATTTCTGTATATATTCTTTCTGTTTATCTAATTGAACCTTTGGAAACAAAGCTTCTGCGTTGATGCGATTGTAGGCAAATTTGACAAAGAAATTGATAAGCAGAGAGTAAATGATCAGTTCGCTGTATTCTTTTTGGCTGAAATATTCGTTGCACATCTGCGTAAGCAACTGGTATATGTCGTTGTAAATTTTAGGATAAGTTTCGGGAGTGACATAAAGCGGCTGCGCCAGGAGGGACTGAATGCCGGAGAAACTTTTCAGTTTGGTAATTAAAGTGATGTCAAACAGGAAAACGAATCGTTTCCCCTCGTTCGGAGCAATCAGTTCGTGGAGTTCGCCGGGAGGAATTACTAAAATTTCACCAGGCAGCAGGTGATAGCTGCTGTCGTTAACGATGACATCGTAGTAATTTTCAACCGGCATCAGAATTTCCATGGCGGTATGCCAGTGGGAAGGGAAGTCCGCCGATTGTTCATTGAACCAGATGCGTATAGTAGTAGCGTTATGGAATTCTACTTCTTCCTGATCTATTGTGAAATATCTGGAACCGGTAAAATCGCTGTTGATACTGTATAGATCTAAATGATTTCCGTTAAAAAGTTTCGTCATACTTCCTCCTATAATAGCAAAATAAGAATAATTAAATTTTGCGTTTTTTGGCGCTCGCCTAATTTGGTGAATATTATAAATAAAGCACAAAAAAGAAATGAAATACACAATGATTTTATAAGATAAGTGTAACATTTTGACGCAAATAAGGCAATAATAAATAGATAAAAAGTAAATTTGAACAAAAAGTGAGCAAAGGATGAAGAACGAATAGCAAAAACTAAGAAGCAATATGTTAAAAATCATAGTAAAATACAAATACAAGAGACAAATATATTATTACTATTATTTTGGTAGAAGTCATGGAGGCATTTATGAAGGGGTCTGTAAAAAAAGCAATTATTATAATCGGTGTCCTGATAGTACTTGTTATTTGTGTATTATTGAACTTGAGACCGGTGGAAAATTTTCAACAGAAATATGAAGGGGTCGACTTGAGCGCTGATGTAGAAGGCGCCGTCAGAGAAGGTACATATACAAAGTATTTGAATGCCCATGAAGATGCAGCATGTCCTGCCGAAGATATAGAAGTGGATCTGTTTGCTTACATGGAAGGGGAAGGCGTAGAAGTATATGAAAATTATGAGGGGGAAGAGAAAGCTCTTTATACAGATACGGAATCCACGGTTACCTGGAAGGTAAATGTTCCTGAGGCAGGTTTCTACAACCTTTATCTGGAGTATATAACAGTAGAGTCCCGAGGGGTTGCGATCGAACGTTCTGTATACATCAATGGAGAACTTCCGTTTGATGATGCGGGAAACATTATTTTTACAAGAACCTGGACAGACGCCTCAGAACCTAAGGTAGACAATCAGGGAAATGAAATTCGTCCTTCGCAGGTGGAAGTTTACAAATGGCAGAGCACTTTCTGCAAAGATGATATGGGATATATCATAAATCCTTATCAGTTTTATTTTGAAGCCGGAGAGAATACGATCACCATGGAAGGTGTAAACGAACCCATGGTTTTGAAAAAACTCACACTGGCTGCAATCGATGATTCCGTTACATACGAAGAATATCTGGCAAACTGTCCGGGGGAAGGAAATTCAGAAACCAATATTAATTATGTGCAGGTGGTACAGGGAGAGGATTCGACGATACGATCAGAATCATCTCTGTATGCGAAATATGACAAATCGGCGCCGAACACTCAGCCATACAGTGTGACGAATACAATTCTGAATTATGTAGGCGGAGAAACATGGTGCAGTGCAGGCCAGTGGATCGAATGGGAGTTTTCGGTTCCGGAGGACGGTTATTACAATATTACTGTTAAGGGAAGACAGAATTATGCCCGCGGCAGTGTATCTTCCAGAACGGTATATATCGATGGAGAAATCCCATTTGAAGAAATGGAAGAGATTTCCTTCGAATATGAGAATGACTGGAACAATCTGACTCTCGCAGATGCAGATGGAAATCCGTATAAAATTTATCTTACAGAAGGAACACATACCATTCGTCTGGAAGCTACATTGGGCGGTTCCGGTATTCTGCTGGAAGAACTGGAAGATTCTATTTATCGTCTGAATCAGATTTACAGGAAACTTTTGGTATATACCGGAGCAACGCCGGATCAATACCGCGATTACAATATTGATCAGGTATATCCGGAAGTGATGGAAGCTATGGATCTGGAATCCAAACGCCTCTACAAGATTGTAGATGAAATGGTTGCTTATACGGGACAAAAAGCCGATAAGATTGCGACGGCGCAGACTCTTGCGCAGCAGCTGGAGCGATTTGTAGAAAAGCCGAACAAGATTACGGAAGAGTTTACAACATTTAAAGACAATATTACTTCTCTCGGTACTGCGGTTCTGAATATGGGTGAAACGAAACTGGATATCGATTATCTGGTAATTACCAGCACAGATACAGAACCGGAAAAGACGAAGCGAACTTCTTCTCTAAAATGTGGCATGAGATCAAAGCATTTGCGGCAACTTTCTACGTTGACTATGATGCGGTTGGTGATGTCTATGAGGAGAATGATGAAGAAGTAGTTACGGTTTGGATCCTGAGCGGTCGTGACCAGGGCACTATTTTGAAATCCATGGTGGACGATACCTTTACTCCTGATACGGGAATTAAGGTCAATGTGGAAGTTGTAGCGGCTAATGCTTTGCTGAGTGCAGTTATGGCAGGAAGAGGACCGGATGTGGTTCTTTCCGTCGGAGCTGACCAGCCTGTGAACTATGCGCTTCGTGGAGCAGCTGAAGATCTTACTCAGTTTGAAGATTATCAAGAGGTTTTGAGTAGCTATACAGAAAGTTCATATCAACAGTATTGCCTCGACGGTGCAATTTATGCGATTCCTGAAACGCAGACATTTAATGTGATGTTCTATAGAACCGATGTTTTGGAACAATTGGAACTGGAAGTTCCCCAGACCTGGCAGGATTTGATTGAAATGCTTCCTACCATTCAGGGCAACAATATGTCCATCGGCATTCCATCGGCGGCAGGCAGCAGCGGCAGCGCAAGCGCCAGCACAACGATTGCATCCAACGCAGCAGACCTGTCCTTATATTTCAGTTTGCTATACCAGTACGGCGGAGATTTGTACAACGAAGCAGGAACCAAAGCTGAGATCAACGATGAAGCGGGTGTTGAAGCGTTTGATGTATATACCAGATTCTTTACGGATTATGGAATTCCTACCTATTTTGATTTTGTCAGCCGGTTCCGTTCTGGTGAAATGCCTATCGGTATTGCGAGCTATTCGACGTACAATACCTTGATGGTATCTGCGCCGGAGATTAAAGGCTTATGGGACTTTACATTAATTCCTGGTACTGAAAAAACAGATGAAAATGGTAATACTTACATCGATCGTTCCGACTTTATTACCGGCAGTGGGACAATGATGATTGCTTCTGATGATGAGGATACAAAACAGAGAGCGTGGGAATTCATGAAATGGTGGGCAAGTTCGGACACGCAGGTACGTTTTGGCCGTGAAATTGAAGCGTTGCTCGGATCTTCTGCAAGATATGCAACCGCAAATATAAATGCGTTCAGCCAGCTGGCATGGACTGCAGATGATATTGAAGTATTAACAGAGCAGTGGCGTCAAACGGTAGGAATTCGTGAAATCCCTGGCGGATACTATACGGGACGGCATATAACAAATGCGGTTCGAAAGGTTATTAATGACCAGGAAGATCCGAGAGAGACAATTATTGATTATACCATTACCATTAATGAAGAAATTGCCAAGAAACGTTCAGAGTTTGGTCTGCCGTTGGAATAGGAGGTAAGTAAGAAATGAAAGAATATATCCGCAGATATTTCATGTTGCGCAGGCATAATATGAAGGTTGCGATAAAAAAGGCCAAAATGAGTAAAATGTGTTATGCGTTTCTGGCGCCGTATGCAATAATATTTGCCTTGTTTTACATATTGCCGGTTATAACCTCTATTTTTTACAGTTTTACTTATTACAACATTCTGGAATCTCCCAAGTTTGTCGGGCTGCAGAATTATATCAACTTAATTTTACAGGATGATGTATTTCTGATCGGTGTAAAAAATACGTTTGTCATTGCTGTTATCACAGGACCGTTGGGCTATATCGCCTCTTTCCTGTTTGCATGGCTGATCAACGAATTGCCACGATGGGTTCGAACGATTGCTGTTGTTGTGTTCTATGCTCCTTCCATTGCGGGCAACGCGTACGTTAGTTTTTTCTATCTTCTTCAGAGGCGACGCATACGGATATGTAAATGCAGCTTTGATGAATATGGGTATTATTAATTCGCCGATCCTCTGGCTGACGGATCCGGATTACATGCTTCCGATTTGTATGCTGGTTATTTTATGGATGAGTTTGGGTACCGGCTTCCTTTCCTTTGTAGCAGGTCTGCAGGGGGTTGACCGTGCTCAGTATGAAGCAGGTTATGTGGACGGTATTCGAAATCGTTGGCAGGAATTATGGTACATCACACTGCCGAATATGAAACCGATGTTGTTATTTGGCGCGGTAATGTCCATTACTCAGTCCTTTGGTGTTTGCGATGTAACCATGGCGCTTTGCGGCTATCCGAGTACAGATTATGCAGCGCGAACAGTTGTCACCCATTTGTTTGACTACGGCTATTCCCGATTTGAAATGGGTTATGCATCTGCAATTGCAACTTTGTTGTTTTTGATTATGTATTTTGTGTAATAAGGCAATTCAAAGCATGTTAAGAAGAGTGGGAACCTGATATGAAGAAACAGAAAAAAGAAGCAAATGTAGACTAAAAAAGAATTTAGTAAATTAAAAAGAAGACAGCCGAATCGTTCCAGGATTGGAGATTTTATCATCTACTTCTTTTGATACTGGTAGCATTAATGATGGTATTTCCATTAGTGTTTGCTATTAACAATGCATTGAAGCCGCTGGATGAGTTGTTTATGTTTCCGCCAAAGGTTTTTGCTCAGAATCCTACACTGGATAACTTTTCAGATTTATTTGTAACCATGGGAAAGAGTTGGGTTACATTTCCCAGATATGTGTTCAATACGGTATTTATTACGGTTGTAGGTACAGCGGGACACCTGATCCTGGCATCCATGGCTGCCTTCGTGTTGGCGAAGTATGACTTTCCCGGGGGAAAGACCTTTTTCAAACTCGTTACAGTCGCGTTGATGTTCAGTGGTTATATAACGGCAATTCCCAACTATTTGATCATCAACGAATTGGGATGGATTGATACATACTGGGCAATTATTATTCCGGCGTTTGCGTCTCCCATGGGATTGTTTCTTATGAAACAGTTTATGGAAGGATTACCAATGTCTCTGATCGAGGCGGCCAAGATTGATGGTGCAAATGAGTGGAAGGTATTTATCAGTATCGTAATGCCGAATGTAAAACCGGCGTGGCTGACAATGATTATTTTCTCTGTACAGGGACTTTGGAATAATCAGGCGGCGACTTTCATTTATTCCGAGGAGAAAAAAACCCTGGTCTATGCTTTGCAGCAGATTCAGAGCGGTGGTATTGCAAGAACCGGTCAGGCAGCGGCAGTTACGGTAGTAGTTATGGCAGTACCGATCCTTATTTTCATATTGTCAGAAAGTCAGATCCTGGAGACAATGGCAAGTTCCGGTTTGAAAGATTAAGGAGGTTGGTGCAGGTTATGAAAAAAACAATGAAAAGACTTAGCGCACTGCTGATCGGTATGATGATAGCACTAAGCTCCGCTATGGCAGTTTATGCAGATGAGGGTTATACGTACAACTATGATTACTGGGGAGATATACAGTATTCTCCGGATGCATATGAAGTGTCTGGTGTATATTCAGCCGTAGATTTTGGTCTGGAGACAGGATTGAAAACCCCATCCGGTTTGTTTGTGTATGAAGATATGATTTATATCTGCGATACCGGTAATAACAGAATTCTGGAAATTCAAAGAACCGGCTCCCAGACTCTGGAATTGATTCGTGTGATTGACAGCTTTAAGGGCGGTGAGGGACCGGAAACCTTTTCCTCTCCGCAGGATGTGGCGGTTACAGATGATGGTTACATATTTATTGCTGACACGAATAATAGCCGGATATTGAAGCTGGATATGGATCTGAATTACGTCATGGAATTTACAAAGCCTGTGGATGCTACTTTTGACCAGGATTTAAGTTTCCTGCCTTACAAGCTTGCGATCGATACTGCGGGCCGTGTATATTGTGTGGCAACCAATGTGAATAAGGGCTTGATCAAATTCGAAGCAGACGGGGAATTTTCCGGTTTTATAGGAGCTACGGAAGTCACCTATGATTGGACGGATTACATCTGGAAGCGCTTTGCTACACAGGCACAGAGAGAACAGATGGAATCTTTTGTACCAACCGAATACGACAACATTTATATGGATTATGAAGGATTTATTTATGCATGTACGACTCATGTTACAAAGTCAACATTGGAGGATGGGACTGCAGATCCAATTCGCCGCCTGAATATGATGGGAAGCGATATTCTGATCCGAAATGGTGAATGGCATATTATTGGTGATATCTATTGGGGGGATGGCGGCGGATATTCCGGTCCTTCTTTGATCACAGATATCACAGCGTTTGATAATGATGTATATGTGGGATTAGATAAAGTAAGAGGCCGTTTATTTGCTTATGACGATCAGGGGCGTATGTTGTTTGCGTTCGGCGGAAACGGTAATATGGACGGGTATTTCAAACTTCCAAGCGCCATTGATCATATGGGATATGATTTACTGGTCTTGGATCAACAGGACAACAGTCTGGCGATATTTACACCTACGGAATTTGGTAAGTATATTTATCAGGCGATCGATCAGTTTCAGGCAGGTGAGTATGCTGAGTCCGGTGACAGCTGGCAGAAAGTTCTGGAGTTGAATGGTAACTATGATCGTGCATACATCGGTATCGGACGTTCTCTGCTTCGCCAGGAAGAATATGAAGAAGCATTGGATTATTTCAGACTGAAATGGGACGATGAAAACTATTCAAAGGCATTTAAGCAGTATCGTAAGGAATGGGTAGAAAAGCATATCGGTGTTATTTTTATCATAGTATTCGCAGTGCTTTGTATCCCGTTATTGGTGGGTAAAATAAAAGCGATCAAGCATGAAATTGATCAGGCAGATATCTTTAGAGATTATAAGCAATAGGATATGAAAAACAGAACGGAGGCAGGCATGTTAGCTTCACTGAAAAAAAGGAAACGTATGAACATTATTTGGAAACATTGAAGTTTGCCCTATATTGCATTACACATCCGTTGGATGGATTTTGGGATTTGACTCATGAAAAGAGAGGATCCATAGCAGCGGCAAATACCATATTGCTTTTAACATTGCTTGCTAATCTATTTAAGTTGCAGTATACAAGTTTCCTGTTTAATCAGGTATATTGGCCGGAGGAAAATCTGCTGATCCATATAGCGAGTATCGTTTTTCCTCTTGCTCTCTGGTGTGTGGGAAACTGGGCATTGACAACGTTGTTTAATGGTAAGGGACGTCTGAATCAGATATATATGGCAACTTGTTATGCATTAACGCCATATCCGCTCATTCAATTTCCACTGATTATTTTAAGCAATATGGTAACTGTGGATGAAGGTGCGTTCTACACGGTACTGAGCGGATTATCAATTGTATGGGCAGCCTTGCTGATTATATCAGCCATGATGCAGATCCATGAATATTCGGTGAGTAAAACAGTGCTTTTTACCATAGCAACCATCTTTGCAATGCTTGTAATGGTTTTTATCTGTTGATTTTTTTCAGTATGATTAGCCAGGGCGTGTCATATTTCATATCTTTGATACGTGAGATTCTATTCAGAATGTAGCAGGTTGGAGGAAGAAGAGACATGAAGAAAGAAAAATCAGTTAGAAAGGCAGAATTTCAGGCTGCGCTTTTCAGGCAGTTAAAGAGTCTGATCGTTCCGTTCATTATCCTTGCTATTATCCTGATAGGTGTTTTGGTCATCAGTTTTTCGCAGGGAGAAGCAGAACCGGAAGAGGTTGTCAGAGTAAACGGATATGAAGGGGAGGAAACGGAGATTACTCTGGAAAATGATAAATTGCTGTTTTCCATGAATTCTCTTACTACTCAGTTTTCTGTTACGATGAAAGAGACCGGAGAAACATGGACTTCCAATCCGGAGGGAGCTGCAGAAGACAGTGCGGCCCTTGAGATTGAAAAAAATAAACTGCAGTCCACAGTGCTTTTAACTTATAGCACTCAGAATGGTGTAGATGCCCTTCTTGATAACTATGAATACAGTATTGCAAAAGGTATTTATGAGATTGAAACCGGCGATGGCTATATCAAGGTGAATTATTCTATCGGTGATCTGGAACAGGAATATGTGGTTCCTCTTGTTATGGAAGAGGATCGTATGGAAGAATATTTGAGCAAAATGGGGCAGAGAGAAAGCCTTATGATTGGCGAATATTATAAGAAATTGGACATCAACGATCTTAGCAAGAGTGATAAGGCTGCAAAAGATGAATTGACAGCACGTTATCCATCGATGGAGACTACGGTGATCTATGTCCTGCGTGATAATGTAAAAGCCAGTATTCAAACAAAACTGCAGCAGTATTTTGAAGAAGCTGGGTATACCTATGAAGAGTATGTGGAAGACAAGGAAAAAGACAAGTCAGGAAAAAGTCTCAGAAAAATCGGTATTTAATGTAAGTGTGATTTACCGTTTGGACGGAGATGATCTGATCGTGAGGTCCCATTTGACGATCTGGAATATAAAGAGGATTATCCCATCTATTATTTGAGCGTGCTTCCTTATTTTGGAGCGTCCGGAACAACAGATGAAGGTTTCTTATTTGTGCCCGAAGGCGGTGGCGCACTGATCGAATTTAATAACGGTAAGACCAGCCAAAACAGTTATTATTCAAATGTATATGGCTGGGATATGGGACAGGACAGAGACGCCGTTGTTCATGATACGCGAACCTATTTCAATGTTTTTGGCGAGTCGAAAAATGATTCCTCTTTTATCTGTATGCTTGAAGATGGGGTGCCGTATGCATCCATTCAGGCGGATATCAGTGGAAGAAGCCACAGTTACAATTATGTGAATGCAGTATATTCTGTATTGCACAGGGAACAGTACGATGTTTCAGACAGAAGTACGCAGTCCATGTTCGTATACGAAGATGGAACTGCCGAGGGGGAAGGAATCGTACAGAGATACAGCTTTATTGATTCCGGGGACTATGTAGATATGGCGGAGGACTATCGCAGTTATCTGAAAGATAAGTATGGCGATTACCTTACGGTGAATGACGATACAGAAACTCCGGTAGCTTTAGAAATTATCGGAGCGGTAGATAAAGTCAAACAGGTATTTGGTGTTCCGGTGTCCAGTCCGTTGGAACTGACCACATACAAAGAAGCCCAGGAGATGGTGGAAGAACTTTATGGGGAAGGTTTAAGTAATATGTCTGTGAAGCTGTCCGGCTGGATGAATGGCGGAGTACAGCAGAAAATGCTGGATTCGGTGAATCTGATCTCTGATCTGGGAAGCAAAAAGGATTTGCAGAACATGATCGATTCAGCAGAAGAAAAGGGCATTGCCGTTTATCTCAATGGCATTACAAATTATGCGATGGACAGTGGTATCACGGATGGATTCTTTGTTTATACAGATGCAGCGAAATTTGTAAGCAAAGAGAGCGCGAAATTGAATGTGTATGACACAGTCACTTACGAAAAGGCAGAAGAAGACAGAGATCCGTTCTATCTGTTAAAGGCTGATCTGGTATATGAAATGATGGATAATCTGGCAGATGCCGCAAATGGTTATCACGCAGGTGTTTCTTTTAGTGATATAGGCTATGAATTATCCTCTGATTTTTACCAGAAAGATCCTACCAGCAGACAGATGGCAATGGAAGAGCAGGCAGAAAAGCTGAAGAGCCTTGATGATAATGGAACGGATATAATGATCAATATGGGCAATGATTATGCAGTTGCTTATGCGGATATGGTCACAAATATGGATCTGGAAGGTACCGAATATTCGATCATTGATAAGAAAATTCCATTTTATCAGCTGGCAATTCATGGCTATGTCAATTATACCGGAGAAGCGCTCAATTTGACACAGAATACACAGAACGAGCTTTTGAATTCTGCGGAGTATGGAGCCGGTTTAGCTTTTACTTTTATGAAAGAATCAGCATTTGAGTTACAGAATACGCTATATACAGAGTATTTTGGTGCAGATTATTCCGCATGGCATGATGAAATGCTGGAGATATATACTCGATACAATGAGGAATTGGGTCACACATTTAACCAGAAGATGGTGGGACATGAGTATGTAACGAGTGAACTGACTTGTACGATTTACGAGGACGGCACGAAGGTTTATGTAAATTACAGTTATGATGAGCTGCAGGCAGACGATGGAACTGTGGTTCCTGCAAGAGATTATGTTGTGGTTCGATAAACCGAAACAAGATTTATTGGAAGATTAGAAAGGATTTGACTATGAAGAAACAGAAGAAATTGAGGGTCTTCAAAGGCGTAAGGCAATATCCGGATACTTGTTTATCATGCCGTTTATTCTGGGATTTTCAATGTTTATGGTAAAGCCTTTTTTTCAGTCGCTTTACATGTAGCTTTTGTAATGTGGAAGTAGATTCGGTGGTTTTAAAAATATTTTTGCAGGATTATCAAATTATATCAGAGCGTTTACTGTGGATCCGGAATTTAATCAGATGCTGGTAGAAGAAATTGGAAGCATGTGTATCAATGCACTGGCTGTTATGGTATTTAGTTTCTTTGTGGCAATGATCTTAAATGAGAAATTCAAGGGACGTGCTTTTGTAAGAGCAATCTTCTTCCTGCCTGTGATCCTTTCTTCCGGCGTTATACTCGGGGTGGAATCCAATAATGCATTATTGTCCAGTGTGCAGGATATGATCCAGGAAAATGGCTCCAGCAACAGTATTACGGTAGCCATTCAGGATATACTGTATGACTTCCGGTATGGGTTCCAAAATCTTTGAGGTTGTCTTCGATATTGTGGATGGTATCTATGATGTAGCTATTGCTTCGGGTATTCAGATTATTATTTTCCTGTCAGGATTGCTAGACAATTTCAGAAAGTATGTATGAAGCGGCTGCAATTGAAGGATGTACGAAATGGGAAAGTCTGTGGAAGATCACGTTCCCAATGATCAGTTCTCTGTTTTTGGTAAATTGGATTTATACCATCATAGATTTCTGTATGAGGTCAGATAATGCGGTAATGGAAAAGATAAGTGATGAAATGATCGTTCAGATCAACTATGGATATTCATCGGCCCTGGCGTGGGTGTATTTCCTGATCGTTATGGTCATCATAGGCATAAGCTCACTCATTATCTCAAAGGGGGTTTACTACTATGAGTAAGAAGACAAAAACAGCATATCAAACAATAGGTTTCTGGGAAAGAAATCGAAGATCTCAGGGGTATTTATTAAAAAACGACTGTGCGAAATATTGTCTATAAAATTGCAAGAGCAGCTTTGTTATTCGGTATGTGTTTTATGATCTTACAGCCTATACTGAATAAAATTTCTATCAGTTTTATGGCAGAGGAAGATTTGTATAATCCTATGATCATTGCGATACCGGAACATTTTACGAAAGCAAATTATGAACTGGCTGCACAGTTTATGTCCTATGGGACTTCGATCATAAACACGATTGTGGTCTCGCTGACAATAGCTGTTCTGCAGATCGCAGTATGTACACTGGTAGGTTATGGTTTTTGCCAGATTTGATTTTCCGCTGAAGAAGTTCTGGTTCTTAATGTGTTATGCTGGTCATTGTCGTACCGCCTCAGACTATTTCAACATCCTTATATCTGCATTTCAGATATTTTGATCTGTTTGGAATTATAGAGGCCGTGACAGGATCGAGTTTGAATTTGAGAGATTCGGTGTTGCCATATTATCTGATGAGTGCAGGGTGTATGGGATTGAAAAACGGGTTGTACATATTTATGATTCGCCAGTACTTCCGCAATATTCCTAAGGAATTGGAAGAGGCGGCATACGTGGACGGATGCGGCACCTTGAAGACATTCGTAAGAATTATGCTTCCGGATGCCAAACCGATTTTAACATCCTGTTTCCTGTTTGCGTTCGTATGGCAGTGGACAGATAAATTTTATTCCAAGATGTTCCTGGGCAATATAAAACTTCTTTCAACGCAGTTAGCGATGATCGCGGACCGGCTGGATTTTTATATTGTAAATACCTTGGGAAATCCGGCAGGAGCATCTATCGGATATACAAACTGTATTACATCTACAGGTACTTTGATGGTAATTGTACCGTTGCTGATTTTATATCTCTTTGCACAGAAAGGTTTTGTGGAAAGCTTAAGCACTTCGGGTATTAAGATGTAAAACGCAAAGAACTATTTTGTATATTATTCCTGAAAGGAACTTGCTGTCCCAGAAAGTGCAGGTGAATGAAAAACGGAATCATATAAACGAAAAAACGGAGGAAAAAACTGAAAAGCAGATTTGTAAAGAAATTAATCGCAGCATCGCTTGTAACTGCAATGTCAGTATCTATGGTTGCCTGCGGAGAGAACACCGATGATGCTCCTCAGAGCAGTACATCTTCGGAAGAGTCAGATGATTCTGAAAAGTATACGGTCATTACTGATGATGAAGGAAATCCTATTGATTTGGGAGGAATTGAAGTTGTCATCCGTGACTGGTGGACTCCAAGCGAAGAAGAAGAACCGAACAACGCTTATGAAGAGGCACGTCAAGAATATCGCGACTGGATTCAGGAAACGTATAACTTTACGATCAAAGAAATGGCTATTTCCGACTGGGGTTCAACTCCTGAAGATTTCTTAAATTATGCGACCAGCGGTGGAGATGAATATTATGTATTTGCGCTTCGCCCGGGCAGCGAATTAGTAGCTGCACTGAACAGCGGTTTAATGTATGACTTGTCTACGCTGGACTGTCTGGATTTCTCTGAAGAGAAATGGCAGGCAAACGGTGTTCATGAAGTGATGTCTAAGGGTGATGCGATTTATGGTATGAGAGGTATTGCTCCAGAACCGAAAGGCGGCATATACTTTAATAAGAGATTATTGGAGGAAGCCGGAATTACAGCAGATTCCATCTACGAATTACAGGAAAATGGAGAATGGACCTGGGATAAATTCGAAGAACTCTGTTCACAGGTTCAGGCGGATACCGATAACGATGGTGTGATTGACCGTTATGCAATGGTTAATTTTCGTTCCACCTTCTATAATGAAGCTGTTGCATCCAATTATGGCGATTACATCGCTATGGATGAAAATGGAAAATATTACAATGATCTGGAATCCAATGAGACGCTAGATGCATTAAACTGGGCTCTTAGAATGCTGGACACCTATGACTATCCGCAGCCTGAGGGAAGCGAATGGGATTACTGGGTAGAAGCATTCCAGAATGGCAAAGGCGCCTTTATCGCCGGTGAAGCTTATCAGGCAAGCGGTGACTGGGCGAACATGGAAGACGATTTCGGTTTTGTGTGCTTCCCGAAAGGACCTGCAGCAGATGACTATACCAACATCCGCAGCGACAACGTGTATGTAATCCCGGCTTGCTATGATGCCGAGAAAGCATGGAAGATTGCATTTGCTTATGATCTTTATACAGATCCGGTTCCTGGATATGAAGATTATAACGATGCGTTGTCAGGATATTATGATTCTTTCAGAGATACAGAGTCTGTTGACTTGACGATCACAAGATTGATGGAAAACGGAAGAGTCACCTACAATAATATGATCCCGAATCTGGATCTTGGTGCAGATTTACTCTGGGGTATCAGCAAAGATAATACTCCGGCACAGGCGGCTGAGGCAATCAGAAATACCTGGGCGTCTTATCTGGAAGAAGCAAATAAATAAATTGAAAGGGGGTGTTTCTGGGAGCCCCTTTTCTTGAAGTTAAGGAGAAATTTTCATGACAGTAATTGCAAAAAACCCTATTATGCCAGGATTTTATCCGGATCCTTCCATTTGTGCAGTGGGAGAAGATTATTATTTGATCAATTCAACGTTTGCTTATTTTCCCGGGCTTTCTCTCATGCACAGCAAAGACCTTGTACATTGGGAACAGATTGGCAATGTGATGGACAGAAAATCTCAATTGCCTTTGAAAGAGGCAGGGCACTCCGCAGGATTGTTTGCGCCCACGATCCGGTATCATGAAGGCGTTTTTTAATGTAATCTGTACGAATGTGTCTTATGGCGGCAATTATATCGTAACAGCATCAAATCCGGAAGGACCATGGTCTGAGCCATATTATATTGAGGGAGCAGACGGCATCGATCCAAGTCTGTTCTTTGATGAGGATGGAAAATGTTATTATATTGGTACTCATCCCAATCCGGAAGGCTGTAAATATGATGGTGACTGGTATATATGGATCCAGGAACTTGATGTAAAAACCATGAAACTGGTGGGTGAACACAAAAATGTGTGGAATGGCGCCATGAAAAATATCGTATGGCCGGAAGGTCCTCATCTGTATTAAAAAAGGCGAGTATTACTATATCATGCACGCAGAAGGCGGTACAGGACCTGATCATGCGGTAACGGTTTGCAGAAGCAAAAATATCTGGGGACCTTATGAAAATAATTTCTGCAATCCTATTTTGACACATAGACATCTTGGGCGTGACTATCCTGTTAAATATGTAGGACATGCAGATCTGATTGAAACACCTGCAGGTGAGTGGTATATGACTATGCTGGCAGTAAGACCCAAGGAAGGGTATACCACGATGGGACGGGAAACATTCCTTGCGAAAGTGGTTTGGGAGAATGACTGGCCCGTTGTAAATCCAGGTGCAGGAATGTTGACAGATACCGTAGAGATCGAACTGCCGGAGTGGAGACCGGAAACGGATGTAAATTCCTACACATACAGAACAGGTGCTAAGACCTGTGTACCGGGAAGCAGCAGGGAATATGATTTTACCAATATGAAAGTTCTTGGAGATGAATTTTTGTTCCTTAGAAATCCGGAAGAAAATATGTATCAATTAACAGAAAAAGGTCTGAATCTGCATTTCAGTCCTGTTACACTGAAAGAGAAAGCGAGCCCGTCTTACATTGCCATCAGACAGCAACATCACAGGTGTAAAGTAGAAGCATGCTTGAAAACAGATGGTCTTACTTCGGCAAGAAGAGCCGGGATTGCAGTCGTACAGAGTGATGAATATCAGTTACGCGTTGAAGTAGGTGACAGCAAAGCGGACGTAATTCTGTGCGAAAAAGGAATGGATCAATGTGTTGGCTCCGCGGTTGTGGAAGACAAAGAAGTGGTGCTTTCTATTGCCATAGATGAGTTGAAAGCGACTGTGGGAATGAAAGACAGTAAGAGGGAGATTATTCTGGCAGAAGATGTGGATATTCGCGCATTATCAACAGAAGTAGCAGGCGGGTTTGTAGGATGTACAGCAGGTATCTATGCAGTGGCTGAAGGAGAAGAGGCAGATGGATATGCCATGTTTAAGAGCCTTTCTTATGAGGAAAGAGAAGGCAAGTGAATGTGGCAGTTATTTTGTGGTCGATGTACTCTGAGTCTTATATCGTAACAGACATCCGGGATATTTTTCTTTTTGGTGATCTGTTTTTTAAAAAGGAGAAACAATTGTGAGTGATTTTTTTAATTGGGATAATAAATTCATGACTGCAATGTCAAAGGCCAGCGATGCAATCCTTTTAGGTATTCTTTGGATTGCATGCTGTCTCCCGATCGTTACAGTTGGAGCATCGTCCGCTGCGTTTTACTATGCATATCACAAGGCAGTTCGGCAGAGAAGGGGATATGCCTGGAAAGAGTTTTTCAGCGCCTTTAAATCAAACTTTAAATCTGCTATCATCATTTGGCTTATTATTTTGGGCCTGTATCTTGTGACCGGAATGGATTGTTATATTTTGTATACGTCATTGGAAACCATGGATCACGCATTGTTTTTGCTGCTGATGATCATGATCGTGATTGCCTTAATAACGATATGGGGAATCTACGTGTTTCCGTATCTGGCGCGTTTCGAAAATACTACGAAAGTGATCATAAAAAACAGTATAGCGGTTATGGTCATGAATAAATCATGGTCATTATTGCTTCTCGTGATTTTTGTGGCAGCGGCAGCGCTGTTTCTTCTGGTTCCGCCGGCTGCAATTTTTGTGCCAGCCTTTTACATGTGGGTGGATAACAAAATTTTAGAACGGATTTTCCGGAAATACATGAGAAAAGAAGATTTAGAAAAACAGATAGAATTGGACAGAGCAAAATCTGGTATGATTTAAGCGATAACTTTGATTTTGCAAATTCTATCGTTTCATTTAATTACTGTCAGGAAGGAGCAGATATGCGAAAAAAAAGGACCAGCAATGCGTTAAAAGGGATTGCGAGTTGTATGATCTGTGCATGGTCGTTTATGTGCCTGCGGAAATGTTGCCGAGGATTCATCGGACCGTAAAGTAATGGAAGAGAGCAAAGCAGCAGAATATGAAGCTTTGTTTGATGAAATTGAGGCGATTACGCCGTACAAATCATTGAGCAATACCAATCCGATCATGACTCAGAGATTTGGTGCAGATCCATACGCTATGGTTTATAAGGATCGGGTTTATTTCTATATGACCGGAGATACTTTTGAATATGATGCAGATGGAAGTGTAACGGAGAATACTTATGGAAAGATCAATACCATCAGCGTAGTTTCAACAACGGATATGGTGAACTTTGAAGATCATGGTACAGTATATGCAGCGGGTTCCAAAGGAGCTGCTAAATGGGCAGCTAATTCTTGGGCTCCGGCAGCGGCATGGAAAGAAATCGATGGAGAAGTAAAATTTTTCCTGTATTTTGCAAATTCCGGCGGAGGGATTGGCGTATTGACTTCGGATAGTCCGACAGGACCCTTTGAGGATCCGTTAGGAGAAGCGTTGATCAACAATCATACACCGAATTGTGCAGATGTCATATGGATTTTTGATCCTGCAGTTCTGGTGGATGATGACGGAAGAGCATATCGTTTATTTTGGCGGAGGTGTTCCTGAGGGGCAGGCTGCCAATCCTGGGACAGCCAGAGTGGTGGAACTGGGAGAAGATATGATCAGCATTGCAGGTGAGCCGGTAATCATAGATGCGCCTTATGTATTTGAGGATTCCGGTATACATAAATACAATAATAAGTATTATTACACCTATTGCTCCAACTGGGATGTGGATCAGGCGGGAACAGATCAATACGGGTTCGAAAGCGGAGAAATTGTGTGCATGGAAAGCGAAAGTCCATTGGGACCGTTCACCATAAAAGAAACCATTTTAGAGAATCCGGGGAAATATTTCGGATTAGGCGGAAACAATCATCATTGTGTGTTTTCTTTTAAGGATCATTGGTATATTACCTATCACACCAGAGTATTGGAAGGAAATATGGGGATTGAAAAGGGGTATCGCTGTACTCATATTGATTCTTTTACCATGCAGAAGGATGGCAGTATTGGTCTGATAGATCAGACCCTTCAGGGCAGAGAACAGTTATCTTATGTGGATGCCTATCAGCGTCATAGTGCAACGGAAGTGGCAGTGATGAGCGGTATGAGTACAGTAGCAGGAGATGCAGTTACTGATTTCTATGGTTCGGGAACCATGGCGCTCGGAAAAATCCAAACAGGTTCTTTTGTTAAGGTACAGGGTGTGGATTTCGGGGAAGAGCACCTTCCAAATGGATCGCAGAGATTAAGAATGCAAATGGAGAAGTTGGAGTGATACAGCTTCGTGCAGATGGATTAAATGGAGATATACTGGGCTATCTGACCATCGATGCCAATACCGGTACAAATTATGCAGAATTTGAGACAAATTTGAATACCGGTATTACAGGTGTACATGATGTGTATATGATTTTCTATGGAGAGGAATATGAGGTGTTATCCTGGCAGTTTGAAAAATAAATAGGGATTAATTGTAAGGAGAGGGAAAGTTATGGCGTATTTACTAAGTTACACTCGTTTACCTGTCGACAGTGTAATTTATGATCCGAGACTGGCATACAGTATGCACCTGGCGATCAGTGAGGACGGTGAAAATTACCAGGCGCTGAATCACAATTCCGGTGTACTGTTTGTGAAGGCAACCGAGAATGAAGATGGTTCTTTGACACCATGGAGTTTGAAAAATCCTGTGATCCTGGAATTGAAAGATGGAGGTTTTGGAGTAGTAGCCGAAAGAATCGGCGCCGATGGAGAAGAGGATACGGAAAGCGCAGGAAAGTTTCTTTATTTTACCACAAAAGACTTTTTGGATTATACAGAAGTAGGATTTCTGTCGAAAGAAGAAGCGGAAGAAAAGAAAAGAGAAGGCAATGCAGACCGTATGAAAGTACCTGCAGCAGAAAAATTGGAAATTCAAGGGGTTGTTCCGCAGAATGTCCTTGAGATTTCAGAAAGCGTGGCGGACAGACTGCGTAAAAAACTTCTGACGCCGGTAAACTGTGGTATGGAGTTCCCTGAGCAGGTAGAGGCATCCAGTGCAGAAGAACTGGAAAAATATCGGGCCATGGCTTTCTATACAGATGGTACAAAGGTAGCGAAAAGAGTGGATTGGGACTTGAGTACCGTGGATTTTGCAGTGCCGGGAACGTATAAGATAAAGGGAAACGTGCATCAGGAACATTTTGAATTTCCGATTGCGTTTTATCGTGCCGATCCTTGTGTGGCGAAGTGGAAGAATAAATATTATTTTATTGCAACGAATGATGCGGACGATAATCATACGCTTTATATCAGAGAAGCGGATACGATTCCGGAGCTGGTAAATGCAGAAGAAAAACTGATTTTGGATTCCACGACTTACCCTCATGTTGGAAATCTGCTCTGGGCACCGGAGTTTCATGAGATAAATGGTAAGCTTTATATTTTCCATGCAGCTACTCCGGATGAATTTTTCAAAGAAGAAAGCCATGTAATGGAATTGCGTGAAGGCGGAAATCCTTCCTGTAAGGAAGATTGGTCTGAGCCGAAGAGAGTCGTATGTCCGGACGGCAGTGATCTTTGTGAAGCGGGTAAAGAAATTACGTTGGATATGACTTGTTTTGAATGGGAAGGAGATTATTATGTAATCTGGTCCCAGAGACAATTTCTGCCGAAAGATTTAGGGGCGTGGCTCTATATTGCAAAGCTGAATCCACAGGAACCCTGGAAATTATTGACAGACCCGGTGGTGTTATTGAAGCCGGATTACGGATGGTCCAACAATCATACCTTTGTAGTGGAAGGACCTTTTGCGCTTCCGCGGGAGAATAAACTGTATGTGACCTTCTCAGGAGCGGCAATCGATACTTCTTATGTAGTAGGATTATTAAGTATCGAAAAAGGAAAGGATTTGTTACAGCCTGAAAACTGGAAGCAGGGAAATTATCCGATCCTGACTGCAAGAAGTGTAGAAAGCGAGTATGGTACCGGACATAATGCTTATGTGACCGACGAGGATGGCACCGTTTGGAATACCTATCATGCACGCCCGGGAGTGGAAGGAGTAAGAAGCAGCGGCATCCGCAGAGTGCATTTTGATATCGACGGAGCGCCGATGCTGGATGTGACGGAAGAATTGGATCTGTCAGAAGCGTTTGCACAGGTAGAGACGTGTGTCGTCGTGCGGTAAGCCCTGAAACAGATGAGACGCGCTGGATGTGTCGTGGTTACGTAAACGGGAGGTGTGTAATGAAAGAAATCGCAGGGAAAAAAGTAATACTGACAGAGGGTGAGTTTCTCCGTCGTGAAGAAGCAAACAAACGTTATTTGATGAAGCTTGAGACTCCTTATTTATTACGCAGCTATTTACATGAGGCAGGCAGATATTCCGGGAGAGGACCTGATGCAGAAGCCTTTGGAGGCTGGGAAGATCTCAGCTGCCAGCTAAGAGGACATTTCCTGGGACATTGGTTGTCGGCAGCGGCGCTGCATTATCAGGAAACGGAAGATGTAGAGTTAAAAGCAAAAACAGAAGTCATTCTGAAAGAACTGGAGCTTTGCCAAAAAGATAACGGCGGAGAATGGGTATGCCCGATTCCGGAAAAATATTGTACTGGATAGGAAAGGGAAGGAACATCTGGGCGCCGCAATACAATATTCATAAGCTTTTTATGGGGCTGATCGATGTATATCGAATGATGGAACAGCCAAAGGCGCTTTCCATAGCAGATAAACTGGCGGATTGGGTTTTATCGATGGAGCGGCAGATATACCAGGGAAGAGTTTGACGATATTCTGGATATGGAAACCGGCGGTATGCTTGAGGTTTGGGCAGACTTATATGAAATTACGGGTCAGGAAAAATATAAGATTCTGATGCAGCGGTATTATAGGAGCAGATTGTTTGAACCACTATTGGAGGGAAAAGATGTATTGACAAATATGCATGCCAATACTACGATTCCGGAAGTCCTTGGCTGTGCCAAAGCGTATGAGGTCACAGGAGAAGAAAAATGGCTGCATATTGTTGAACAATATTGGAAGTGTGCGGTTATAGACAGGGGATGTTTTGCTACAGGTGGCCAGACGCAGGGAGAAATCTGGACACCTATGAAAAAACTGAAAGCAAGACTTGGTGATAAAAATCAGGAACATTGTACCGTTTATAACATGATACGTTTGGCAGAATTTTTGTTTCGGCAGACGAAGGATCCTGCCTATATGCATTACATTGAATACAATGTTCAGAATGGTATTATGGCTCAAACGTATTGCCCGGAAGGCGGTCTGTTAACTTATTTTTTGCCGATGAAAGCTGCAAGCAGGAAGGAATGGGCCGGAGAAAGAGACAGTTTCTTCTGTTGTCATGGAACTATGGTACAGGCGAATGCTGCATGGAACCATCGTTTGTATTATCAGGAAGATGATCACTTGTATGTGACTATGTATGCCGATTCGCAAGTGTCTTTTGAAATGCAGGGCCGGAAGATTTGCCTTACACAGAATCAGGATTATATGAACGGAAGTCTGATGACCTGTTCGGAAAACAATGCCAAACAGACCATAAATGAAACAGTCAGTGCTTATGCGAATAAACCTGATTTCAGAAAATATGTTTTTACAATACATACACAGGAAGACACCCCATTTCATTTGATGCTTCGCATACCAGACTGGATCAGGGAAGACGCAATGGTTTACATAAACGATGATCTGTATGTAAAGACCAATAATACCGCGAAATTTGTCGCGATAAACAGGGTTTGGAGGAACGATGACAAAGTGACCGTACTGCTTCCGATCGGATTAAAATTTATCCCTCTGCCGGATGATGCGTCCATGGGAGCCTATCGGTATGGAGCCGATGTACTGGCAGGTATTACAGAGAAAGAACGTATCTTAAAGTTGGAGACGGAGAAACCGGAAGATGAGCTTTCTGCTGATACCGAACGGCAGTGGGGAGAGTTCCGTACCTTTTACCGGACAGAAAATCAGGATCCGGGTATTAGTTTCAAAAAGCTGAATGAGATTGGTAACGAACCATATCAGATCTATTTTAAAGTGAAATAAAGCATATGAGGTCCAAATACTCCAAGGAATGTCTGGACCTTATTTTTAACTTCTTATTTTTTACCTTCTCTGCAGGGCAAAGGTTTTTATTGTGCAATTAATATTTCTAACTATAAATGAGCAAATATCGAATTTTGCACAAACTTATCCCACAAACTTAAAAGCTTCTTCGAATGAGGCGCTGCTTTTTATGAGGCGGTACAGGTTTGCAAACTGTTCCTGCTTTAGCTGCTGCTTCAAGGATGCGTATCCCTCTTCGAATGTGCAGTAGTTTCCAGAATGCATACAGCACAAATAGTGGACCAACGACATGATCAGCCAATACC
>ENA-OQKL01000132-OQKL01000132.1-human-gut-metagenome-genome-assembly--contig:-NODE-132-length-25576-cov-3.449173_pt1 | contig 25576 bp, 28 predicted proteins | sample MGYA00242779_ERZ504800 | MGnify/ENA primary metagenome ERZ504800 (study PRJEB26092, sample SAMD00036410) | human gut metagenome | host: Homo sapiens | study: EMG produced TPA metagenomics assembly of... | reverse complement strand
ACATAGCTGTTGTGGGCGGGCAGCTGCCATGCGCTTTCCTCACAGATCGCCCATACGGTATCTGCAATTTTATCCAGAAAGCGCCCTTTGTGCTCCACACACTCGGCACTTACCAGTGCGCACAGCCGTGCCCGGCGGGAGAAATAGGCATCCTCCCACGCCGCGCGCCGCCCGGTGCGGGTAAAGTCCAGCCAGAGCGAGAGCGGCAGGGGCGCAATGGGCGTTTGCAGCGCGGCTTCTCCCGCCTGCAAAAAGCGCTGCTTTGCCCGCAGGGGCAGCCCCTGCCATGCGGTGCGTTCCTTGGCAGGGGGAAAGGTCGGTAATCGGAAAGAAATTCCGGCAGAAAAGCAAGCTGTTCCTGTATCATAAAAGCCTCCGATTTTAAACTACTTTGCTGGTATTCCCGCGGGCTGAGCCCCGTGACCTTTTTGAACACCTTGGAAAAACTAAAAGGCGCTCTCGTACCCCAGTTTCTCAGCAATCTCGTATACTTTCAAATCGCCCTGTTCCAGCATCTCTTTCGCCGCAGCGATGCGGGTCTCGGTAATGTACTCCACAAAGCCGCTGTCGCCGTATTTGCCAAACAGCTGGCTGAGGTAGTTGGGCGAAAAACTTGAACACCGCCGCCACATCTGCCAGCGTCAGTTTTTCCGAAAGGTGATTCTAATATACTCCTGCACCTGTGCCACTACCTGCATCTTCCCGGCGGTGGCGTCGCCCTCGTTGACCTCCACGAACTGGATGGGCTGCTCCACTGTGAGCAGGGGCTGCAAATGGGCGTTTTCCCGGCAGCAGCGCGCCAGCCCCAGCAGGGAGCCAGTGGGGCGACCTACCGCCCAGAGCAGCCGTACCGTGAAATAGTTGTATAGAATTTGGCTGGCGCGTTCCAGCAGCGGGCGCAGCACCGTCCGGTAGTTCTGGCACTGGGCATCGGTCAGGCAGAACAGCACATTGCAGCGCATGGCATCCGCCCCGGTCACATAGCAGGGCAGGTAGTTTTGCAGGGTGGTCTCCAGCATCCGCCCGCAGGAAAAACTCAGCTTCAGCTGCTGGGCGGGGGTAAGGGCGGTGTTGGCGATGATCTCGCAGCTGGCTACAAGGTAGGCGTCGCTTGCAAGGTTCAGCTCCATGTGTTGCAAAGGCTGCTCCAATGCGGCTTCGTCCGGGAACAGCCCGGCGTACAGCCGCACGAAAAAACGCTCCTGATAGCTGCGCACACTCTCAGCAAGGTTTTCCTGTGCCGACAATTCGCCCAGCAAAGCGCGCTCCTTTTTACCTTTCGGCGGCCTTGGCAAGGGCGGTTTGCAGGTTCTCGGGGGTCAGGTCCAGCTTGACCAGATAATCCACCACCCCGGCACCCATGGCCTGCTTGATGTAATCAAATTCTTCAAAGCTGGTCAGCATGATAAAGGCGGGCAGGGCGCTGCGTTCCCGGCAGGTGCGGGCAAGGGTAAGCCCGTCCATCACCGGCATTTTACGTCGGCAATGACGATATCCGGCTTCTCCCGCTCAATGAGTTCCAGCGCCAGCTTGCCGTTGCGGGCGGTGCCGCAGACGGTATAGCCCAGCTTTTCCCATTCCAGCATCCCCTGCAGGCCGATGAGCACCAGCGGCTCATCATCCACCAGTAATATCCGCAGCATGGCTGTCTCCTTTCTGTTGATAGGGCAGCCGGATGGTGACCTCGGTGCCCACGTCCTCTTCGCTTTCAATGGTCAGGCCGTAGCCCTCGCCAAAGGAATACCGGATGCGGCGGTTCACGTTCCACAGGCCGACATGACGGAACTTTTCAGCCTTTTCGGCACCCTCGGCGGGCTCGTCCAGAAGGTGCGCCACCAGCTCCGGCGGCATGCCCACGCCGTCATCGGTAATACGCAGCAGTACGTCTCCGGTATCCGGGTCGGTGGAGATATCCAGCAGCACGCTGCCGTGGCCGCCCTTGGGTTCCAGCCCGTGGAAGATGGCGTTTTCCACCAGCGGCTGCAAGGTGAACCGGGGAATCATGCAGTCCCGGCAAAGGGTCTCGCTTTCAATGCGGGAGACCTCAATCTCCAGGTCGCCGCCGTAGCGGTACTGCTGGATGGTAAAGTAATCGTTGAGCAATGCCAGCTCCTCCTGCAAAGGCACCAGCTTCTGGGTGCCTTTGGAGATGCTTTTGGTCAGCCGTGCAAAGGCGGTGACCATCTCGGCAATGCCGGGCGCGTGCTGGATGGTAGCCATCCAGCGGATGCTGTTGAGGGTGTTGTAGATAAAGTGCGGGTTCACCTCGTTTTGCAGCATCCGGTATTCCAGCTCCTGCTTGCGACGTTCGTCCTCCACCCGGCGGGTCATCAGGCTGTCCACGTTTTCAGCCAGCTGGTTGATGCCCCGGCCGATGTCGCCCAGCTCGTTGTTCCACTCCACCGTGCGGTCGGGGGCAAAGTTGCCGCTGCCCACGGTTTCGATGCGCTTTTGCAGCGCCTCCACCGGGCGGGTGATGACCCGCTCCAGCCAGTGCTGCATCAAAAAGCTCAGTCCCCAGATGATGGCAGTGCCAAGGGCGACCAGCCACAGGTACACGCCGTAGTGCAGCAAAAAGGTATTTGCGGGCAAAAGCTGTACCAGTGCCGCGCTGCGGCCGTTCAGTGTTACCTTGACTATATATACTCTGGCCGTCCAGTTGCACCTTGCCCTGCCATGCGGTCTGCTCTGTCACGCCGTTATTGCTGCCGGTGCGCAGGGCGTAGTCCACCTCCCGCAGGCGGTTTTCGGTCTCGGTCAGGCTGCCGTTTTCGATCTGCCACAGGCGGCTGCCCATCTCCCAGTACAACGCGCTGCCGTCGGTCAGGCTGTAGCCCGCAGCCGGGTACGGTGATAATGGCGGTGTCCAGCGCAAGGTAGGTGCTGCCCCGGTGCAAGGTGCCCTTGCCGCAGCGGACAGGCTGGCTGAGGGCGATGCAGTCCGGACTGCCGGGCAGCAGCGGGTCGGTGGTGAACTGCATCCCGTACCCCTTGGTGAGAAACTGATTCATGCTGGTGCGGTTGAGCGCCGCCGAGGAGTTCAGCGTGCCGAACTGCAAATGCCGGTCGTTCTCATTGGTAATAAAGAAGCGGAGGATATGGCTGTACAGGGTGCTGGAATAGTATTTTTCCTGCACGGCTTCGTAGGCGGCAATGGTCTGGGTGCCGTTGATATTTTCCTGCGAAATGTACCGCCGCACGGTGCTGTCGATGGAAGCCCAGTTCAAAAGAGCATCGGCGCTTTTCAGACTGGTCTCGATGGAGGTGGCCACCAGCCGCAGGTTGAACTCTGCCGCCTGCAGGGAGTTGGCGCGCACATATTGGTTGGAGAGGATGAACAGTGCTGCGCCCACAGCCAGCGAGGTAAGGATGGTAAAAAAGCGCATCCCCCACACGATCTGCCGCCGCAGCGGGAAACGATGGCTGCTCTTCATAGCGGAGCCTCCTTTCCGGTAATATTTTGCATTCTTTCCTTTATACAGTACTGATTCCGGCGCGGTTTGTCAACGACTTTTTTCATGAAAATTGTGTACTTTATACGCTTTTTTCTTGCGCCATGGATGTAAACTGTGCAAGAGAACAAGAAAGTGCAGACTCCAGTGTAAGAAAGTGCATCTTTTTTTAAAAGATACAGAAAAACTGCAACTCTTCCCGGAATTTTTCCATTCCGGTTTTTGCGTTTGTGCGGTATCCTAGTGTCAACAAAAGCGAGCGGCTCCCCGGCACGGGGGAGGCCGCTGCACGAAATACACATACTGCCCTGAAGGAGGACACACTTATGAAAAAGATCTCTCGTCGTTCGTTCCTTACCGCTGCCGCTGCCTGCGGCGCTGCTGCTGCCCTGAGCGCCTGCGGCGGCTCTTCCGCAAGCTCCACCGCTGCTTCCTCCACTGCCGGTTCCACCGCTGCATCCGCAGCTGCAGGCCCTGTTACCCTGCAGTGGTCGGTGTGGGATAAGGAGTCCACCCCCTACTGGCAGGCCATGGCCGACGGCTACATGGCAAGCCATAAGGACGTGACCATCGAGATGGTGGATCTGGGCTCCAGCGATTACATGACCGTTCTGGCTACCCAGCTGGCCGGCAGCGCCGATCTGGATGTCGTGACCGTCAAGGATATCCCCGGCTACGCAAACCTGATCAATCTGGACTACCTCAAGCCCCTGAACGAGGTGCTGACCCGCGACACCGGCGATTTCAACGGCACCATCGAGCAGCTGACCACCGACGACGGTAACTTCTACGCCGTGCCTTTCCGCAGCGACTTCTGGGTGCTGTACTACAACAAGGATCTGTTCGATAAGGCCGGTGTGGAGTATCCCTCCAATGACCTGACGATGGAAGATTACGATGCTCTGGCTCGCAAGATGACCAGCGGCTCCGGCGACACCAAGGTCTATGGCTGCCACTACCACACCTGGCGCTCCGCCGCTTCTCTGTTCTCCATTCTGGACGGCAAGAACACCATTATCGACGGCAAGTACGACTTCATGAAGCCCACCTACGATATGGTCATTGCCCAGCAGAAGGACGGCATCTGCATGGACTACGGCTACCTCAAGACCTCTTCTCTGCACTACTCCGCAGCCTTTGAGAACCAGCAGTGCGCAATGGTCAACATGGGCAGCTGGTTCATTTCCACGCTGGAAGCTTACATGAAGGATGCCGAGACCAAGTTCAACTGGGGCATCGTCAAGTACCCGCACCCCGCCGGTGCAGAGGCTGGTTCTACGCTGGGCACTGTGACCAGCTTGGCCATCAACGCGGATTCTCCCAAGGCAGAGGCCGCTGCCGACTTCATCAACTGGTGTGTCTCCGAGGAGGGCGCACAGGCCATTGCCAAGACCGGCACCTTCCCGGCCTGCGGCTCCGCTGCTACCGCCGAGATCATCAAGTCCACCGAGGGCTTCCCCGAGGACAGCAATTCTGTGGATGCACTGACCACCAGCAATGTCTATCTGGAAATGCCCTACACCCAGTACGCATCTGATATCGAGACCATCCTGAACGCCGAGCACGATGCTATTATGACCATGAGCGAGACCGTGGACGAGGGCATCCAGAACATGAACGATCAGGTTCCCGCAGTTCTCGGCTGATAAAGCGTTTTCCGCAATACATTGCGGTTCTCCTTCTTCATCATTTTCGATCCCCATTCATTTTCCGGTGGACGAGCATCGGAAAAAAGCCCTGTCCGAGCGGGGCGGGTATGCACAGCGCCCGCCCCGCTCATTTTTTGGAAAAATGGTTATACTTCCGGGAAAGGAGGCTCTTTTATGGCGAGTGCTGCTGTCCAGAATAAAACTCCCCGTAAAGTGCTAAAAAAATCGACCCGCGATTCTCTGATCGCGTATTCCTTCATTGCGCCAAACTTCATTGGCTTCTGCGTGTTTACGCTGGTGCCCATGGTGTTTGCCATTGCGCTGGCCTTCTGCGCATGGGACGGCCGCCACGCCATTGAATTTGTCGGCCTGAAAAACTTTGTAAAGCTCTTCACCACCGATAAAATCTTTCAGGCGGCTTTGAAAAACACCATCGTCTATGTCATCGGCACCGTGCCGCTTACGCTGGCCTGCTCGCTGGCCATGGCCGTGCTGCTGAACCAGAACGTGAAGCTGCGCAACTTTTTCCGCACCGTGGCGTTCTTCCCTTACGTTGCTTCGCTGGTGGCGGTGGCAGCGGTATGGAACATGATCTTCAACCCCTCCATGGGCCCCATCAACATGATCCTGAACCAGTTCTTCGGCGTGGCGGTGGAAAACCTGCCCCGCTGGGCTGCCGGCAAGGACACCGCCATGATCACGGTCATCCTGTTCAGCGTGTGGAAGAACATGGGCTACTACATGGTCATCTATCTGGCCGGCCTGCAGGGCTGCAACCCGGACCTGAACGAAGCCGCCGAGCTGGACGGTGCAAACCGCTGGCAGCAGTTCTGGCACATCACTCTGCCCCAGCTGCGGCCTACCACCTTCTTTGTGGTCATCATGCTCACCATCTCCGGCTTCAAGGTCTACGACCAGATGTACATGATCACGCAGGGCGGCCCCGGTACTGCTACCATGACGCTGGTGTACTACATCTATAATGTGGCCTTCGTCAACACCCCGAAATACGGCTACGCAAGTGCAATTTCCATGGTGCTGTTCGTACTGGTGCTGATCGTTACCATCATCCAGTTCCGCGGCTCCAAGGGCGAGAACTGAGAAAGGAGGAAGAACCATGTCTGCTGCTATTATCAAGACCGAGGCCTCTCAGAAGCGCCGCAATTTCGTCTCCAAGTTCCTGATCTATTTCTTCCTCATCGTCATCACAGCTTGTATGCTGCTGCCCTTTTTGTGGATGCTGTCCTCCTCCTTTAAGCTGAATAAGGACGTGTTCGGCTTCCCTATCCAGTGGATCCCCAAAAATCCCCGCTGGCAGAACTATGTGGACATCTGGACCCAGATCCCGCTGCTGACCTTTGTGAAAAACACGGTCAAGATCACCGTGGTGGTCACCCTGTTGCAGCTGTTCACTTCCTCCTTTGCAGCCTACGCCTTTGCTAAGATGCAGTTCAAGGGCAAAAACGCGCTCTTCCTCGGCTACATTGCCACCATTGCAGTGCCTTGGCAGGCCTACATGGTGCCCCAGTTCATGATGATGAGCTCGTGGCATTTGAACAACACCCATCTGGCCATTATGTGCCTGCAGGCCTTCAGCGCCTTCGGCGTGTTCCTGATGAAGCAGTTCTACGAGGGCGTGCCCACCGAGCTGTGTGAGGCTGCCCGCATTGATGGCCTGAGCGAGTACGGCATCTGGTGGCACATCATGCTGCCCCTCAGCCTGCCCGCCCTGTCCACCCTGACCATCTTCACCTTCGTGAACACATGGAACGACTTCCTTGGCCCCCTGATCTACTTGACCAAGACCGAACTCAAGACCATCCAGATTGGTCTGCGTATGTTCATCACCCAGTATTCTGCAGAGTACGGCCTGATCATGGCGGCCTCTGTGGTGGCACTGATCCCGGTGCTGATCGTGTTCCTCTCCCTGCAAAAGTACTTTGTGCAGGGCGTGGCATCCACCGGCATCAAGGGCTAAACAAATCACCCGTAAGCGGGGCGTGGGCAGTACCCGCGCCCCGCATTTTTTGCAGAAATAGAGGGAAAGCGTTATGTTATATCCTGAACAGAATGAAGCGCGCTTGAAGCTGAGCCTTGACGGCACATGGGCGTTTGCGCTGGGCAGCTGCGCGGAAACCCAGTTCGACCCCGCAAAGCCCCTGCCGGACGCCCAGCCCATCGCGGTACCTGCCAGCTACAACGACCAGAACGACCAGACCACCGCCCTGCGCCGCCACTACGGCTGGGTGTGGTATCAGCGCAAGGTCACCCTGCCCGCCTTCTGCGCCGGGCAGCGGGTGGTGCTGCGGTTCGGCTCGGTGACCCACACGGCCAAGGTCTGGCTGAACGGCCAGCTCATTGCGCAGCACAAGGGCGGCTTTACCCCCTTTGAAGCGGACGTCACCGCTCTGCTGCAACCCGGCGAGACCGCACTGCTGACCGTAGCCTGTGACAACCGGGTGAACCACAGCACCCTGCCTGTGGGCAACGAGGACGGGCAGCTGGCCTTCTTTGGCTCGGACAACGCGGGTATCCCCAGTGTGGAGGCTGCCAAGCGTGCCGCCGCACCCCAGAACCGCCCCAACTTTGACTTTTTCAACTATGCGGGCATCCATCGCCCGGTGGTGCTCTACACCACCCCTAAAGAGTACATCGAGGATGTGACCATAGTGCCCGCCGTGGACGGCACGGTGCAGTACGCGGTAAAAACCACCGGCAGCGCGCCTGTCCGTGTCACGGTGCTGGATGCTGACGGCAACGCCGTTGCAAGCGCCGAGAGTGCAGAAGGCACGATCACCATCCCGGAAGTGCATCTCTGGGAGCCCAGACCCGGCACGCCCTACCTGTACACCCTGCATGCCACCTGCGGGGCAGATGTCTACGACCAGACCTTTGGTGTGCGCAGCATTGAGGTGCGGGGCACACAGGTGCTTTTGAACGGCAAGCCGCTCTATTTCAAGGGCTTTTGCAAGCACGAGGACTTTACCGCCCATGGCCGAGGCTTTGACCCGGTGCTGAACGTGAAGGATGTGAACCTGATCCACTGGGCAAACGCCAATGCCGTGCGCACCAGCCACTATCCCTACGCCGAGGAGTTCTACGACCTGTGCGACCGGGAGGGCATTCTGGTCATGGACGAGACCCCGGCGGTGGGCATCGGCGGCGGGGCGGCGGTGAATCCTTACAAGGAATATCCCCTTGCGGAGCATCACCGGCAGGTGCTTGCCGAGATGATCCATCGGGACAAAAACCACCCCTGCGTGGTGCTGTGGAGCCTTGGCAACGAGCCGGATCTGGAGCACTTCCCGCAGGATGCCTACGACTACTGGCACCCGCTGTATGAGCTGGCGCATCAGCTGGACCCGCAGGATCGCCCGGTCACCCTCGTCTGCTGCCAGAACGACTACACCAAGGATATCACCACCCGCACCATGGATATCGTCTGCATCAACCGCTACTACGGCTGGTACAACCTTTCCGGTGACATGGACGCCGCTTGCTACGGCCTGAATCAGGAGCTGGATTTCTGGGCAGAGCAGCACAAGCCCGTGATGATGAGCGAGTACGGTGCGGACACCGTGGCAGGGCTGCACACCGCCGGAGCCGAGATGTTCAGTGAGGAGTTTCAGGTGGAGTTCTACCGCCGTCTGGATGCAGAGTTTGACAAGCGCCCGTGGTTTGTGGGAGAATTTGTCTGGAACTTTGCAGACTACGACACTGTGCAGGGCCCCATGCGGGTGGATGGCAACAAAAAGGTCTGTTCACCCGGGATCGCCGCCCCAAGCTGGGCATGCACTTTCTGCGCCAGCGGTGGGCAGAGATACCTACGTTTGGATTTAAGGAGTAATCATGATGAAAACCTACCAGAACCACGCTATGACCGACGCCGAGGCACGGCAGGCACTGGCCGATGCCTGCAAGCAGGTGGAGACCAATCTGCCCCTGTACACCTACCAGTGCCAGAACCATTCCAGCGTGAACAATATCTACCCCGGCTGCGCCAATAACCAGTGGACCTGCGGCTTCTGGCCGGGTGAGATCTGGCTGGCCTACGAAGCCACCGGGGAGGAAAAATTCAAGACCGCCGCCCTCATTCAGGTGGACAGCTTTGCGGACCGCATTGCCCGCAAGGTGGAGGTGGACCACCACGATATGGGCTTTTTGTACAGCCCCACCTGCGTGGCAGCATGGAAGCTGGTGGGCAGCGAAAAGGGCAAAAACGCCGCCATTGCCGCCGCCGACCAGCTGCTGACCCGCTACCAGCCCAGCGGCCGCTTCTTGCAGGCATGGGGCACTATGGATGACCCCGGCAACTACCGCTATATCATTGACTGTATGCTCAACGTGCCGCTGCTGTACTGGGCAGCGCAGGTGACCGGCAGCGACCACTACCGCGAGATCGCCGCCGCCCACACCGCCACTACGCTGGCAAACTCCTTCCGGCCGGACGGCAGCACCTACCACACCTTCTTTATGAACCCGGACGGCACCCCCAAGGGCGGCCGCACCTGTCAGGGCTATAAGGATGACAGCTTCTGGGCACGGGGACAGGCGTGGGGCGTGTACGGCAGCGCCATTGGCTACACCTATACCCACGGATGAAAAGTTCCCTCGAGGTGTTCCGCAAAGCACTGGCGTTCACCTTTTCCCGTCTGCCAGAGGATATGATCCCCTGCTGGGATATGCTCTTTGCCCCGGAAAGCGGCGAACCCCGGGATTCCTCCTCCGCTGCCATCGTGGCCTGCGGTCTGCTGGAAGCAGCCAAGTATGTGGACGAAACAGAAGCTGCCCAGTGGCGCACGCTGGCGCGGCAGATGCTGGCTAGCCTTGCCGCAAACTATGCGGTAAAGCCCGGCACGCTGGGTTCCGGCCAGCTGCTGCATGGCACTTACAGCAAAAAAACGCCCCTACAACACCTGCACCCCGGAGGGCGTGGATGAATGCACGAGCTGGGGCGATTATTTCTACATGGAGGCGCTGACCCGCCTGACAAAAGACTGGGAGATGTACTGGTGATGAACTTGCAGACCAAAGCGGATTTTACCGCACTGATGCACAAATTTCTCGACCCGCTCAAGCCCTGTTATTCCGCAGGCTGCGCCCGGCTGCATCTGGGCGAGACGGGCGTGACCTACAATCAAAATGCCATTGAGCTGGAAGCCTTCAGCCGCCCGCTGTGGGCGCTGGTGCCCTTCTGGGTGGGCGGTGGCTCCGACCCGGAATTTGAAAAAATCTACCGCAAGGGTCTTGCGGCCGGTGCAGACCCGGAAAACCCCGAATACTGGGGCACCACCGGGGAATACGACCAGTGTTATGTGGAGATGGCGGCTATTGCCTGCGGCATCCTCACCGCACCGGAAAAGCTGTGGACCCCGCTTTCTGACACCGAAAAACAGAACCTTGCTGCATGGCTGGGGCAGATCAACGCCCACACCATCCCGGATTGCAACTGGCAGTTTTTCCGCATCCTTGTAAACCTTGCCCTGAAAAGCGTGGGGATGCCTTACAGCCCGGAACTGCTGGAGGACGGCCTTTGCAAGATCGACAGCTATTACAGCGGCGACGGCTGGTCCACCGATGGCGCCTCCGTGCAAAAGGATTACTACATCCCGTGGGCCATCCAGTATTACGGGCTGCTCTACTCTAAATTTGCCGCAGACACCGACCCCCGGCGTGCTGCACTCTACCGCCAGCGCGCCCAGCTGTTCGCACAGCAGTTCGTCTACTGGTTCGATGCCAACGGCGCAGCGCTGCCCTTTGGCCGCAGCCTGACCTACCGCTTTGCCCAGAACAGCTTCTGGGCGGCCTGCATCTGGGCAGGGCTGGAACCGCTGCCCCTGCCGGTGATGAAAGGGCTCATCGTCCGCAACTTCAACTGGTGGCTGGGGCAGAAAATGTTCGACCGGGACGGCATCCTGACCATCGGCTACTGCTACCCGCAGATGTACATGGCCGAGCGGTACAACGCCCCCGGCAGCCCCTACTGGGGCATGAAGAGCTTTTTGCTGCTTGCTCTGCCGGACGACCACCCCTTCTGGTCTGCAGAGGCCGCTCCCATGCCCGCATTAGAATGGCTCAAACCCATGCCCTACGCCAATATGCTGGTGCAGCGCCGTGCAGGACCGGGTGACGGCCTACGCCGCCGGTGTCAACGAGGGACACGGGCATGGGCAGTTCCCGGAAAAGTACGCAAAATTTGCCTACGATACCCGCTTTGGCTTCTGCGCCTCCCGCAGCCGTGAGGTGCTCAATCAGGCTGCACCGGACAGTATGCTGGCCTTTGTCATCGACGATAACGTGTTTGTGCGCAAGGTGAGCAAAACGTGGGAAATTGAAGCCGGGGCTGTGACCGCGCAGTGGTCGCCTTCCCCGGGATTGAGGTGACCACCACTATCACTCCCACGGCCACCGGCCACTGCCGCCATCACGAGATTGACAGCAGTTTCGACTGCGCAGCCTATGACTGCGGTTTTGCCGTGCCCAATTTTGCACCGGGCTACGCCGAAAGCGTGGAAAGCGATACCGCCGAAGCCCATTGCGACACGCTGCGCTGCACCGTGCGCGGCAGGGGAGAAGCAGTGGTCATCGGCTGCGACCCCAACACCAGCCTGTACTTCACCAACGTCCATCTGCCCGCCGTGAAGTACCACATCCCCAAGGGGCACACGGTGCTGGACACCGAGATCCTTGACGAAGCGGACTGATGCCGTTTCTCTCCAGAAAAACAGTCGTTTTGTGCGGCTGGTTTTTCTTATATCCTGTGCTATAATGAGAGCAGAAAATGCTGCGAGGTGACATTTATGCCTTTGAATCATCCCATTACCCCGGCGCTTCTGGCCGACCCGGAAATTTTCCAGCAGAACCGTCTGCCTTTCCACACCCATTTTGCGGACCAGACAAGCCCCGAACTGCCCTTGACCGTCAGCTTGGACGGCGAATGGAACTTCCGCTATGCGAAAAACCTGACTGCACCTTTTACGGACTGGGACACCCTGACCGTGCCGGGCTTTATCCAGATGCAGAGCCTGCAAAAGCCCGGCCAGCCCTACGGCACGCCCCATTACGTCAACACCCAGTACCCGTGGGACGGCCACGAAAAGCTGCACCCCGGTCAGATTCCGCAGGATTATAACCCCATCGGGGAGTACCAGCGCAGTTTCACTCTGCCGGAAAGCTGGGCAAGCTGCTACCTGCGGCTGAACGGTGCCGACAGTGCTGCCGCCGTCTGGTGCAATGACGTTTACATCGGCTACACCGAGGACACCTTCACCCCCGCTGAATTTGACATGACTGCTGCCGTCCACCCCGGCGAAAATACCCTGACGGTACAGGTGTACCGTTTCTCCTCCGGCAGCTGGCTGGAGGATCAGGATTTCTGGCGCATGAGCGGCTTATTCCGCTCCGTGGAGCTGTTCACAAAGCCGGAAATTCACCTCGAGGATGTCTTTGTGAAGCAGGATTTTGCCCCGGACTTTTCCAGTGCCACCGTCACCTTTGATTGCAAGGTCAGCGGCGCGGGAACGGTGTCGGTGGTGTTTGACGGCGAGGAGCAGTCCGCTGAGGTCGGGGGAGCCTGCCGAATACGACAGCGGCGTGGTGTTTGGCAAAGGCGAGTCCGACCCGGATGTGGAGGAGGACGTACAGGACGTTTCCTTCACTTTTACGGTGGAGCATCCCGCCCTGTGGAGCGCCGAGCAGCCGAACCTGTACGAGGCCGAGATTGCTCTGCTGCGCGAGGGCGCTCTCGTGGAGCGCACCGGGTTGAAAGTCGGTCTGCGCAAATTTGAACTGAAAGACCGCCAGATGCTTTTGAACGGCCAGCGCATCGTGTTCAAGGGTGTCAACCGCCACGAGTGGAGCTGCCGGACCGGCCGCACCGTCAGCCGGGAAGAGATGCTGTGGGATGTAAAGAACCTGAAGGCCCACAACGTCAACGCCGTGCGCACCAGCCACTACCCGGACGACCCCTATTTTCTGCAGCTCTGCGATGAATACGGCCTGTATGTCATCGGGGAGACCAATCTGGAGACCCACGGCACATGGCAGAAGCTGGGTGCGGACGGCTCGGACGAGTGGACGCTGCCCGGTGCCCGCCCGGAGTGGCGGGAGAATGTGCTTGCCCGCGCCGAAGCCATGCTGGAACGGGACAAAAACCACCCGGCCATCCTCATTTGGTCTTGCGGCAACGAGAGCCACGGCGGCAAGACCCTGTGGGAGATGAGCGAGTATTTCCGCCGCACCGACCCCAGCCGCCTTGTGCACTACGAGGGCATTTTCTGGAACCGGGAATACCCCGCCACCTCCGATATGGAAAGCCAGATGTACACCCCGGTGGCAGACATTAAAAAGTTTTTGGCAGAGCACCCGGAAAAGCCTTTCATCATGTGCGAATACAGCCACGCTATGGGCAACAGCTGCGGCGGCATCGCAGATTATACCGAGTATGCCTACGAAGAGCCGCTGTATCAGGGCGGGTTTATCTGGGAGTACATGGACCACGGCATTGCAGTGATAAGCCCGGACGGAAAGCCCGGCTTTGCCTACGGCGGCGACTTTGGCGACCGCCCCACCGACCGGGAATTCTGCGTGGACGGCCTTGTGCTGCCCGACCGCCGCAATACTCCCAAGATGGATGCAGTCAAGGCGGCCTACGCACCGCTGAAAATCACCCTGACCGACACCGAAGTCGTGATTGAAAACCGGAACCTCTTTACCGACCTGAGCGCCTACGACCTTGTGTTTGCATCTTCGGTCAACGGCAAGCCGGAACGCCGCGCGGTGCTGCGGGCAGACTGCGCACCCGGCAAGACTGCGCACATCGCGTTCCCGTTCCCTCTGCCGGAGACAGGGCTTGCCTGCATGACCGTTACCGCAGTGCAGCGGGCTGCAAAGCCCGGCATCCCGACGGGCTATGAAGCTGCCTTTGGGCAGGTATGGCACAACTACGCCGCCGCCCGGCTGACCGTTGCCGCGCCGGAATTGGTGGAGATGGACTGCAACATCGGCGTAAAGGGCGATGGCTTCGAGTACATCTTTGGTCGCGGCAAGGGGCTGGTGTCCATCCGCTACAACGGTGTGCAGCTGTTGGACGATACCGTGCGCCCCAACTTCTGGCGTGCGCCCACCAACAACGACGAGGGCTGCGCAGAGCCGTTTGCATTTGCCTTCTGGAAAACCGCCGGTCTCTACGCCCGGTGCGATAACCTGACTGCCGAAGCAAAGGATGAGTTCGTCATCGTCCGCGCAAACTACACCCTACCAGATGGGCAGACGCTGCCCATTGATTTTGCCATCGACGGCGCAGGCCGCTGCGATATCACCATGACATGGCAGGGCGAAAAGACTGAGCTGCCGGAGTTCGGGCTGCTCTTCCCGATGCGCCGGGAGCTGACCAAGGTATCCTATCTGGGTCTTGGCCCCCGGGAGACCACCGCCGACCGCACCGCAGGCGGCAAGATGGGCGCTTGGAGCTACAATGTCCGGCAGGATTTTGCCCAGAACAGCCCGGTCTACCCGCAGGAATGCGGCAGCCGTACCGGCGTGTACAGCGCAGCACTCACCGGCAGCGGATTGAATATAGGCATCGGCTTTGCAGGGGACGGCATGACCTTCTCGGCGCTGCCCTACACGCCCCATGAACTGGAAAACGCCCGCCACCTTTACGAGCTGCCCCGGGATAACAATAAGACGGTCGTCCGGTGTGCTTTATTCCAGCGCGGCGTGGGCGGCGACAACAGCTGGGGCGCAAAGCCCCATGCAGACGCCTGCTTTGCGGTGGAGAAGGGAACCTCGTTCCGTTTTACGATTCAAAAATAAAAATTTACTTGGCTAAAGTGGTGAGTATCATCGTGATACCCACCACTTTGGTCTTATTGCGAAACCGTAACAAGACAAAAATCAGCGCAATATTCAAATAGTATATTTGCGATATGCAATCCAACGTTGTAGCTGCTGCATTAAAAAGTTGAATTTTTATGGTTTATGGAGAAATAAGGAATTGTGTCAAAATGACACAATTGCTCCGGGCACCTTCATAGAACCATGGAATGTGAATATTTTGCTTTCATAGGAGTTCATGTTTTTTACTGAATCTCGTGAAAAGCGTATAAAAAGCTTGCAATCATCTGTAAAATGTGGTATATCCATTATACGAAACATTGCTTTAAAAGAACACTCCACCGTTCAATGATGTGTAAAGTGAGGTGCCTGCCATGACCGCCGTGATCTATGCCCGCTATTCATCGGATAACCAGCGCGAAGAATCCATTGAAGGCCAGATTCGTGAATGCACTGCCTATGCGGAAAAGAATGGCATCACCATCGTCAAGCACTACATTGACCGTGCCATCTCTGCCAAAACGGACAACCGCCCGGAGTTTCAGCAGATGATAAAAGACAGCGACAAAAAGCTGTTTGACATTGTGCTGGTCTGGAAGCTTGACCGTTTTGCCCGGAACCGCTACGACAGTGCCCGGTACAAGACCCAGCTGAAGAAGAATGGTGTCAAGCTCATGTCTGCCACCGAGATCATCTCCGAGGGGCCGGAGGGCATCATTCTGGAATCGGTGCTGGAAGGTTATGCCGAGTATTATTCCGCTGACCTTGCCGAGAAGGTCGTGCGTGGACAGACCGAGAACATCCTGAAAGGACGCTGCAACGGTGGTCGTGGAACCTTTGGTTACACGCTGGATTCGGAACGGAAGTTCCATATTGACCCTCTCACCTCGCCTTTTGTGCTGGAATCGTTCAAGAAGTACAATGAAGGCTCCACCATGAAGGAGATCCGGGACTGGCTGAACGAAAACGGCATCAAGAACCCGGTGGGCGGTGCGTTTACCTATAACAGCGTCGAACATATGCTCAAAAACCGGCGGTACATCGGAGAACTGAAATTCCGGGATGTGGTCGTACCGGATGCTATCCCGCCCATCATTCCGCTGGAACTGTTTGAGGATGTGCAGGAGAAAATCGCCAAAAACAAGAAAGCCCCTGCCCGTAGAAAGGCAGAGGATGACTACCTGCTCACCACCAAGCTGTTCTGCGGCTACTGTGGGGCGTTGATGTTTGGCGAAAGCGGCACGAGCCGGACGGGAGAAGTCCACCGCTACTATAAATGTGCCACTGCCAAAAAGCACAAGGGCTGCAAGAAAAACGACCGTCCGCAAACAGTGGCTGGAAGATCTGGTGGTCAACCAGACCATGCAGCTTGTCAAGGACGATGCCGCTATGGAATCCATCATCGCCAAGGTGATGGAGCTGCAAAACAAGGAGAACACCAACATTCCCCTCTATGAGAAGCAGCTCCGGGATGCCGAATCGGGTATCCAGAATATGCTCAATGCGATTCAGGCCGGCATCCTGACCAGCTCCACCAAGGAACGGCTAGAGCAGCTGGAAGAAACCAAGCGTGAGCTTGAAGCCCGTATTGCGGAAGAAAAGCTGGCAAAGCCGAAAGTGACCGAAGATTTCATCCGCTTCTGGCTGCTGCGGTTCCGTAAGCTGGATATGAGCTTGAAAGACCAGCGGCAGGCACTGGTGGATACCTTCATCAATGCGATTTACCTGTATGACGATAAGGTTTTGATTACCTTTAACTATAAAGAAGGGACACAGACCGTGACTTTTGGAGAAGCGACGGAAGTTGCATCCGAGGGAAATGGTTCGGATTTGGATTGCATTCCTGCACCATGACGAATGTTCTTACAGCATTTAGCTGTCAAAGAACATCGTTCATTTTTTAATTTGCTAAATAGCGACATCACGAAGGGTCGTAGTTCACAACTACGCCTTTTCTTGTATTCACCGACACATCGGGTGTCGGCAAAGGAAGTGCGCTTGGAATCTCGATGGTGCCCACGCAGTTGTAGTGAATGCGGAGCCGCTGCTCCCATACACCGTTGACCTTTTCTGCATTGAACACTTCGATTTTTTCCACCAGTTCATTCAGCATCCGGGGTGTCAGCTTTTTTGCTCTGGTGTACTTGCGAACCAGACTGATGAACATATCCGTTGTCATGGTGCGGCTGCTCTGCTTTTCGATTTCGGAGCGGAGCTGTTTGATTTTCTCGGTCAGCTCCTTTTGCTCGTCCTCGTATCTCCGGGACATTCTGGAAAAGCGTTCGTCAGAGATTTTGCCGGAAACATTGTCCTCATAGATGCGCTCAAAGAGGCCGTCCAGTTCTTCATCACGGGCAAGGAGTGCTTTCAACTCTTTCTCTTTCAGCTTGCGGTCGGCTTCGTCCGCCTGCTGGGAGTGCCCGATAACAGCCTTCAAAAAGTCGTCCTCATAGAGGCTGGCAAACTTGGTCAGCCGCCGAATCTCGCCCAGAACCACTTCTTCCAGAAAGTCTACCCGGATGTAGTGGGTGGATTGGCAGGTGCCACGGTTGCCCTTGTAGTTGGAGCAGTTGAAATACTTGATTTCCGGGTTGCCCTGATTGAAGTGGAAGTGCAGATTGCAGCCGCAGTCTGCGCAGACAAGCAGGCCGGAGAACATATTGTGTTCTCCGTTGCTGGTACGGCGTTTGCGCAGTTTTTCCGCGTTTCTGCTGTACCTGTTCAAATACGGCACGTTCAATAATGGGCTCGTGAACATCTTGGAACACTACCCAATTTTCCGGGTCGTTATGAATCCGCTTTTTGTTCTTGTAGGACTTGGAGTAGGTTTTGAAGTTCAGAACATCACCACAATACTCCTGCTGGTACAGAAGATGGGTAATCGTGGAGCCATTCCACTTGGTAGCGGGCCGTATCTTGCTCCTTCCGGGACGGCCGATGCCTTTCTGAATCCAGTAGGCCTGCGGGGTCAGGATGCCTTCTTTTTCAAACTGGGTGGCAATCTGTTCCGTGCCAAAGCCCTCCAACGTCATATCAAAAATGCGCCGGACAACTTGTGCAGCTTCTTCATCAATGACCCAATGCTTGGGATTGTTCGGGTCCTTGATATACCCATAGGGAGGAAGTCCCATCGGTTCGCCGGAGTTGCCTTTGATTTTATTACTGATACGGCGTTTCTTGCTGATGTCGCGGGCATACCACTCATTGAACAGGTTTCGGATGGGTGCCAGCTCATTTTCTCCCTCGGCCGTGTCGATGTTGTCCGAAACGGCAACAAGTCGGATGTCATGGTCCGGGAAAAATTCTTCTGTCAGCCGTCCGACCTCAATATAGTTTCGGCCCAGACGGGAAAGGTCTTTGACGAACACAGCGGCGGCTTTTCCTTGTTCAAGTTGTTGCATCATTTCAACGAAACCGGGACGGTTCATGGTCACGCCGGAAATGCCATCATCCAGAAAGTGAACCAGATTGGTATAGCCTTTTTCCTTTGCAACTTTGGTGAGCAGTTTCTTTTGGTTGCCGATGCTGTAACTCTCGCCCTCCAAATTATCATCACGGGAAAGACGCTCATAGAGAAAAGCGGTTGCTTCACGGGATTTCTTGTTACTCGACTGTTTCATACTCGCTCCTTTCTTGGGACAGTCGAATAGCAAATTCACTTGTACACCTATATTATAACACAATCCGCTTTCTCTGTCCGCTGCCTCCCGAAAGGTCATTATAATTTTTCGCTTTCGGATTTCATCAGCCGGAGAAGAACTTCTCCTAAGGTCTGGGAACTTTCTTCTTTGAACACCGGCTCAACGATAAAGGAGCGATTGCCAATACGATAAGTCGAATCCAGAGTAAGCATCTCTGGATTTTTTTGTTTTTTCAGGGTTTGTCTTTTTCGCTTGCATCGTAAAAATCCCCTTTCTTAAAAATCAAAAAATGAGCCAACGGACGGCTGCTGGCAGCAGCCCACGGGAATCTCACCCCTGCATTCCTCATGCAGCCCTACTCATTGCCTGCGACGCTCTGAACGCTCGGACTTTGACGGTAAGGGAGTATCAGCCTGCCTGTATGTCATGGCCCGCAAGCAGCCGCGCTTGCATTGCGGCGTGGTGGTGATCGCTCCACTTTTCAAAGAAAAGCATCGTGGCGCACCCGCCGTCCGGCTCGATACAGACAGCAACGTATCCGTTTGCCCTATGATGCACCGCCATTGTCCTGCGGGCATATTTTTCAAGGTGCTGTCCCGAAACGTGGAAAGGGTCAGACCGTTTCGGCTTTGGTTACAATAGAAGAAATCAGTTTGATTTCCAGATGGCGTTTCATGTACTCGTCTATGCACACATGAGGCTGACCGTGCTTGTCATAGAGAATGCCTGTACAGAGCTTGATGATATAGCCTCTGTAATGTCGCAAAACCTGTTCAACTGCATCGGTGTCCCCAGCGCAGGCAGAGCGAATCACCGAGAGCGGTAAAAACTCTCTGCTCGTGTGTTCATAGGAGTTCATTTACGCCTAACCTCCCTCCGGCAAGTGCGCCTTTAGCTTTTTTTGCAGCTCGTTCAGCGTTTTTGTCCGGTGGCGCTGTACAGCACTCCGGGACATTCCCATGAGGTCGCCAATCTCGCCATCGCCCAGTTCCAGAACGCAAAACAGAATCAGAATGCTTTGTTCTTGCTTTGGCAGAGCGGCAAACGCATTGGCAACAAGCTCATTGTCGATGTGCAGATCACAGCCGTAGGACGAAAATATAAATTCTTCACTCGGATAATGGTCTACACTCGTGAGCTGCCCCAGTTCTTCCAACGAAAGAACGCTGAATGACTTTTCACGGTCAAGCAGACGTTTCTTATTTCGGTGATAGTTCCGGGCCTCATTTCGCAGCACCGCTTTGCAGAACGCATCGAATCGGTACTGTTCGCCATCGTTGCGAGGGATAGCTTCCATCTTCTCACCCCCTTTCCGTGGGGATGTCGGGTGGATTTTTCCCTTTCCGCTAATATGACACCTGAAACACCCGATTCTGCCCGCTTTTTTGAAAATTTCCAAAAATATTTTTGGAACAGGCAGCTTTTCAGGCGGCAATAGAAAAGCCCAGCAGACCGAAAACGGCCAACCGGGCATAATGGCAGCACGAAACGCGCAGTAGCTACATCGTATAGTACATAGTAAAAGCCCTGCTGACCCTGTGCGGGAGCAAGGCTTTTTTTGACAGTTCAAAGCTAGGCGTTCGATAGAATATCAGGCGCATAGCGGCATCCTCCTAGTGGCCGCCATACGGACGATGAAACGCTTTGATAAGCAAAAAGAACCGGCGGCCATGATTTTCTCAAAAGCCGCCGGTTCAAAATGGGCGCGCGGATATGTCTGCTGTACGACGGCTTTTTTTCTTTTGCCGTCGTCCGGCAGTTAATTTTCTATTTTTTTCTTATGAGAAAAGACAATCAATCCAACCAGAAACAGAACAATAAAGCAAAATACAATGCTAATACATCCGCCAATGGTGGCCGATATAGGCACCTCATAGTAAGTGGATTTATCCGAGAAGAACATAGACACACGATATGCAAAGCTACCCGGAATGACAAAGCCTCTTTCTGAACCGATGAACAGGCAAGATACAAAGCCATATATAACTCCGACAACGCTTGTTACAATAATATTGCGGCTCAGATTGATAACGATTGCCCCTAAACAGGTCGTTACAAAAACGACAACACCGGCTTCAATTCCAAACCCGATTGCCAGCTTGAGGAACAGGGAAATACCGCCGGTCAACCTGCCAGCTCCATTGAGTATCGCCACCAATAGGCCAAATGCGATAAATAAGACAGCCGCAAAACAGATGCCGATAACGACGCTGACAGTAACTTTCGATAGAAAGAGCTTCTTCTTTGAAAACCCGTAGGTAATCCAGTTGATGTAAGTTTTGTTTTTGTATTCCTGATAAAACAGCGAACCAATCAAAATGAAGAGCACCATTGGGAAGAACATGGAAAACTGGTTATTCATAAAGAAGAACAGGTCAGCAAGTGATGTTGTGCTACTGTTGAAAATTGCTCCTGCTCCGCCGGTAATGATGGGAAGAAGCGACAACAGCAGAAGAAATACCATAAACCATTCCCGCTTCAACTTGTAAAACTCATTTTTAATCAACACTCCCATTATGCTTCCTCCCTCTGGCCGGAAGTCATAATATCCTCATACAGGGCTTCCAGTTCCTTTTCGTTATAGTCATTTTCTACAATCTTGATGATTTTTCCGTCACGAATGAAAATAAGAACATCCGTGACAGCAGCAATCTCCGTCAGATTATGGCTTGATACCAAAATACAGTGTTGGGGAGATTTTAAGCGTTCTTTCAGAAGCAGCCGGATTTCCTTTATCCCCATCGGATCAAGACCGTTGGTAGGTTCGTCCAGCAGTAAATATTGAACATCGCCTAAAAAGGCGCGAGCAATTCCCAGTCGTTGGCGCATCCCCAAAGAAAGTTGAGAGAACAGCTTTTTTCGGGCATCCAGCAAGTTCACTTGTTTGAGCGCCACTTCGATGTTTGGTCTTTTCAGACCTAAATATTGTGCGTGGAGCTTCAAATTTTCCTCTACGGTGAGCCGGGGGTAAAAAGCCGGGTATTCAATCAAACTTCCAAAACATCTACTGGAAACGGGCTGTCCATCAGAGAGGATTTCTCCCGAAAAGGCAGTCAGACCCAGCATGGACTTAAACAGTGTTGTTTTACCGGCTCCGTTTGGCCCCAGTACACCATAGATTTTTCCTTGCTCTAAAGTCAAGTTGATGTTGGACAGCAATGCGGTATTTCCAACATTCAAATTTACATTTTTGATTTGCAGCATGAAATACCTCCGTTATTGAAAAAAGATGAAAAGCAAAAAGGCCACAGCATAAATCAAAAATGAAATACTAATGGGTTTTGATCTCTGTTTTAGTCCTTTTAGTCCATCGCTCAATACGCCATGCAAGGCCGTGAGCAGGCACACCGCCAAAGCGATGATAGAAACCACTAAAGCTACTTTAACCATTTGTTTATACCTCCTATGGCTCATACTTTACCAAAGAGGTTTAAGATTTGTTTGAGAAAAGTCTAAGGAAAGTCTAAGGATGAAAAAAGAGCCGCCGAAGCAGCCCTTTAGGAATTGACAATGGGAAACACGACTTGAATTGCAAAGATACCGTTTTGCAAGGAAGCGACAATTTGCCCGCCCATGCGAGTCACAAGTCTTTGAGCGATTGCCAATCCCAGCCCGGTTGTCTTTTTTGTTCGTGACTGGTCGGTGGTGTAAAAACGGTCAAACAAATGAGGAATATCTTCTTGCTGAATACTGCTCGACGCATTTTTAATGGTTATGACCGTTTGAGCTTCTTCTATCGCTGCGGTGATTTGATAATTTCCCTCCCCGTGAACAAGTGCATTATAAACCACATTTGAGAAAATCCGGGTCAAGGCATCTGGATCGCCCCAAATGATAGCTGGTGGATTTGGGATAACGATATAGGGGACACATTTTTTCTGTTCAAAATCGCCGTAGTATGAGGCGACAACATCCCGAAGTACACTGTGTATATCCGTATTTCTACAATTCAATTTCAGTTCGTCGGCCTCAATCCTTACAAATTCAAACAGTTGGTCGAGAAGCAGCTTTACAGCGGAAATTCTTTCTCCCGCAATCGTTGCATATTCTTTTTGCTCCCCTGTTAAATCCTGTTCCTGTAAGAGCTGGATATAGCCATTTGCTGTTGCCAGCGGCGTTCGCAAGTCATGGGAAAGACTGGTAATGGTATCTCGGAACAGTGTATCGCTCCGTTCAATTTCCTGCCCCATGCTACGATATTTTTTCAGAAGATGATTGATACTTGCAGCCAAATCCTGTATTGTCCCATCCGTTTTTTCCACCATAATTTCGGTTTGCGTATCACGGTCAATCAGAAAGTCAATCTGTTTTTTACTTTCTGAACCAACTTTCGCTGATAAATCAGTTTCAGGGACAAAAACAGGGAAAGCATTGCAAGCAAGATACATAACACCATCATGTAGCCATCACCGCCTTTCCAAATTGCGCAAGTCCAACCTTAGAAACAGGGAGAGCGAAATAGCTGTTGGTAAAAACAGATATACTACCAGTGTCAAACAAATGGGTATTAAATCCTCCCCAAAGGTATTGATCTGCAAGCTATGAGATAGCCCTACAACCCAATACTTGTAGAGCGAATAATCCGTATCCAGTGCTGTACTTATCTTTGTGAGATATAAATACAAAACCCCCAGCATAAAAAATGCGGTAATCGTAACAATGATCCGATGCCGGAGCAGGTAACTTAACAAATTGAGAAATGCAGTGTAACCTAAAAAGCACAGGCATTGAAACAAAAGAAAGACTCCGATTGCAGAAAACGAATACTTTATGTCATACCGGGATGCTCCCATCATCAGAATTGACAAATACGCAACACCAAAGCATACAAACAGAAAAAATAAAACGCCACCCCATGAGGCCAGCAGTTTTCCAAAGAATAGGTGTACTCTGCTTGTACCTTTAGAAAGTGTGATACTGTATGTGCCGGTATGAAAATCTTCTGTAAAGTACAGGCACAAAAAGAGCGTCAATGGAAAAATCAGACTGTAATCTGAAAACAGAAACTCCGTGAACGAAACCAGTGATATAACCGGAAGCATACCATTTACCGAATTGTGATAAAAGGTCAGGGCAAGCGCAAAGACAAAAAACGCAGCCAATACGAGGCAGGCCCAAAACAGGCGGCTTTTGCGGATACGGAACAACTCACTTTGCATCGTCTGAATCACTCTTTGCACCTCCTGTCATTTTCAAAAGATAGTCGGTCGGCTCCATACCGGCAAGCCAGATTTCTGATACCTCTATCCCGGAATGAACCAGCAGCGTATTGATTTCCCCGGATTGCTCATTACAATGAAAAATTCTAATCAGGTCATGACCCAACACTTCAAAATCCGGGAACTGCTGGCTTAAAATCGTAATAGCCCGTTCTAATTGTGGAGTTCTTATCTTTATGCACCGCTGGCAGCTCTCTTTCAATTCCCCAGCCGTAAGCTCACAAAGCAGCTTTCCATCTGCCATTACGCCATATTTGGATGCAAGCCGGGAAAGCAGCGTATAATCCTGTCCAGAGATTAAAAGTGTGGTATGGTTGATTTCATGCAGATAGTTCAGAACAGAAAGCAGGTGTTCACATTCTCCCTTATCTAGCCCGGAAAAAGGATCGTCCAAAATTATCATATCTGGATTTCCCAAAAGGGCAACAGCCAAATTCACTAAACGCTGGGTCGATAATGGCAATCGCCGTACCGCCTTTTTCTCTTTCAGGTTCAAATGCAGTATATCTAAAATATGGATTTCTGTGGTTCCAAAAACGGAAGAAAAATAACGCAGCATATCAGCAGGTGACAGAGAGCCGATTGTCACAGGCTTTTGTGGTACAAACCCAATCCGGCGGCGCTCCTTCTGATAGTCTATATTGCCAAATAATTTGAGCGTACCAGCTTGAGGTCTAAGTGTACCTATAATGGTTTGCAACAGTACAGATTTCCCGGCGTGATGGCCGCCATACAGTGCATAGATTTCTCCGCGTTTTACCTGAAACGCGATATTTTTAATTCCGTTTCCATCCGGGAAAACATAGGTCAACCCGGCTGTTTCCAAAGCAGTCTCCAAAATAATCATCCCCTTTCCATGCTGTCTTATTGTAGCAGACTGGTGTGCAAACTTCATAAGATTTCTCTAAGGATTAGCCCTGCATTTTGAAACCGAGGCCCCAAACCGTCTGAATATACTTTTCCTCTGGATTGACCTTGGCAAACTTCTTGCGGAGATTTCCAATGTGGACATTGATTGCATTATCGTCCCCGATAAAATTTTCATTCCACACGCTTTCAAAAATATTGTTCTTTGTGAATACCTTTGAGGGCGAGGACATCAGAAGTTGCAAAATCAGGTATTCATACCGTGTCAAAGTAATGGGGGTATTCCTGATTTTAGCCTCCATAGCTTCTGTATCAAGGGACAAGTCCTTAAAGCGAAGTATTTTGCTATTGTTGGGGGTGGTAGACTTCTGAAAGCGCCGGAGCACTGCTTCAATCCGCACCAGAAGCTCTTGATTGTCGAATGGCTTTGTGATGTAATCATCTGCACCATTTCGTATGAGGTTCACTTTGCTGTCTATATCCGTTTTAGCGGACACACCGATAATCGGAATATCCATCGTGCTTTTCATCTTTTCCAATACTGTTTCCCCCGGTATGCCGGGCAGCATTAAATCAAGTAAAATTAAGTCAAAAGTGCCTTTCTCAATCAACAGAAGCGCCTCGCTTCCAGAATATGCAGAGGTTACGCAATAACCATGTTGGGTCAAAAGCCGCTTCGTCATATCATTGAGCAGCACATCATCTTCAATAATCAGAAGATGTGGGTGTGTTCCAGTTTCCATACTATTACCTCCATATTCTATTATATTTCGATTTTCCAGAGAATACAATGCTCAAACTATGAACAATAAAGTTTAGCAACAATGCGCTTTGCATCATTTCGCCAATCGTCCATGAACTATAAAATGTATATGGGTGATGCAGAATGGCGAAAATTGAGGACTGTCCCG
>ENA-OQKL01000130-OQKL01000130.1-human-gut-metagenome-genome-assembly--contig:-NODE-130-length-25946-cov-2.936326_pt1 | contig 25946 bp, 21 predicted proteins | sample MGYA00242779_ERZ504800 | MGnify/ENA primary metagenome ERZ504800 (study PRJEB26092, sample SAMD00036410) | human gut metagenome | host: Homo sapiens | study: EMG produced TPA metagenomics assembly of... | reverse complement strand
CGAAGGAAGTCATGCCGGAAACCGCCGCATCCTCCTCCACGCGTGAGATCACCGGCTACCTCACCGAAAAGCTGCGTGAGTTTGCCTGCACGCTGCGCACCGCGTATCAGAACGGCGCTTCCATGGAGGAGCTCCGTGCAAAGAAGGACGACATGATGCAGACCATCTATAACATGCTGTGCATCAGCCTCGGCAAGCCGCCTGTGAAGTTCGATTTCGAGGTCAAGACCCCGAACGGCTTCGTGCGCGACCTCGGCATCACTCCGCAGTCGTTCTTCAAAAAGTACGTCGACATGGATCTTTCCCGGTACATCAGCCTCATCAATGCGCCGACGTCCGATAAGCCCTACGGCAAGACCTACACTGTCGCGTTCCTCGGTAACGTCGCAGAGGGCCGACCCGTCAAGTACCTCAACCTGCCCATTGAAGACCTGAAAGCGGCAGCCATCGCCCAGATGAAGGACGGCTTGCCGGTTTGGTTCGGCTGCGATGTCGGCAAGCGCAGCGTTCGTGACGGCGGCGTTATGGATCTGAACGCTCTCGACCTCGAAACGCTCTTCAACACCGAGTTCACCATGGATAAAGCTCAGCGCCTCGATTATGGCCAGAGCCTCATGACGCACGCCATGGTTTTCCAGGGCGTCAACCTCGACGATAACGGTAAGCCGAACCGCTGGAGAGTCGAAAACAGCTGGGGCAAGGATGCCGGTGTAGACGGCTACTACATCATGAGCGACGCTTGGTTCGACGAGTATATGTATCAGGTCGTCGTCGATAAAAAGTACCTCACAGAAGAACAGCGCAAAGCGCTTGAGCAAGAGCCGATTACGCTCCAGCCGTGGGATCCGATGGGCTCCCTCGCTTCGGTGCGCTAAATGAAAGGAAACTACTGCATTTATGAATTTAAAGGTATCTGAGATCGCCGAAATGTGCGGCGGCAGGCTCGTCGGCAGCGGCGAAAATACCGTCACGTCGTTTTATACCGACAGCCGCGAGACGACGCCCGGCAAAATGTTTGTGCCCATCCGCGGCGAAAACACCGATGCACACCGCTTTATCCCGCAGGTCTTCGCATCTGGCGCGTCAGCGACTTTTTCCGAAGAGCCGCTCGATGCCCCCGCAGGCGATGTTGTCTACGTTGAAAATACCCGCGCAGCACTGCAAAAGGTCGCGGAACGCTATCGCGAGCGCTTCAATATCCCGGTTATCGGTATCACGGGCAGCGTAGGTAAGACCACCACAAAGGAATTGGTCGCTTTAGCTGTTTCCGCCGGCCTCAAAACGATGAAAACCGCCGGCAACGCGAACAGCCAGATCGGCCTGCCCATGACCGTTCTGCGCATCACGCCGGAGGACGAAGCCGCCATTGTCGAAATGGGCGTCAGCATGCCCGGTGAGATGGCGCGCATCGCAAAAGTCGCAAAGCCGAACATCGCCGTCATGACGAACATCGGCGTGTCGCATATCGAGTTCATGAAAACACGCGAGAACATCATGAAAGAGAAGTTCGGCATCACGGATTACCTGCCAAACGGCAGCAAGGTATTCGTAAACGGCGATGACGACCTGCTTTCCACATTAAAAAGCACCCCGGAAAAGCAGATCGTGCGCTTCGGTCTCGGTGAAAACTGCGACTGGCGCGCCGTAGAGCTTGAGGCCGATACGGAGGGCACAAAGTTTATCTGTGTGCACGACGGTAAACGCGTAGAAATGTACGTCCCCGCTGCCGGCGAGCACAACGTGCGCAACGCCCTTGCCGCCGTCGCGGTCGCTGTGGAAGTCGGCGTTCCGGAGGAAAAAGCCGTCGCGGCCATCCGCACCTATGCACCGCCCGCCATGCGTCAGCAGATTAAAGAAGCGCACGGCATCACGCTGATCGACGATACCTATAACGCCAGCCCCGATTCCATGCGTGCCGCTTTGAAAATTCTCGGCGGTCTGAAAGCGACCGGCAAAAAGTACGCCGTACTTGCCGATATGCTGGAGCTCGGCGATTACGCAGAGCGCGGCCACTATGAAACCGGCGCGTTTGCGGCGGAAAACGGCACCGATGTCCTTATCGGCGTCGGCCCGCTCGCAAAGCACATCGTCGAGGGCTTTAAAAATCGTGAGAACAGCGCGTGGTTCGCCTCGAATGCGGAAGCCATCGCGTATCTGAAAGACCGTCTGCATCCCGGTGATGCCGTGCTGTGCAAAGGTTCCCGCGGTATGCACATGGATGAAATCATCCATGCTCTTTCGGAATAAGCCCGTATACTATAATATATTTAATATATATCACAATATAAAGGCAAAAGCCGGCAAGTTCCTTTTCACTTGCCGGTTTTTTGCAAAACGGAGGAAAGTTGTATGAAAACAAGATTACTGCGCCCGGAAGAAAACTGGAAATCAAATCTCACCATGGCTGTCGCCTTTGAGGGAGATTACGACCTCGAAAAAGCCAAAGAAAGTGCTGCCCGTGAGCGCACCGAAGAAGAAAAGAGGGAAGATGCCCGCAACCGATGCTTCTGCACCTTTTTAGACGACGATGAGACCATCTGCGGCGTCGTGAACAGCCGCGAGTACCTCTGCCGCTTCGACGGCGGCACGTATAAGCTCGGCGGTGTAGGCGGTGTTTCTACATTGCCGCAGTACCGCCGCGGCGGCGTTATCCGCGCTTGCGTGACGGCCTCTCTCAAAGACATGTACGCAAACGATTTCACGTTCGCTTTTTTGTATCCGTTCAGCATGCAGTATTACCGCAAGTTCGGCTTTGAAGCCGGTGCGCCGGAATACCGCTGGTCGGTGCCGTTCACAGCGATGAAGCCGCAGGATGTCGGCGGGCACGTCGAGCAGATCTTCCCCGGCGGCGATTTTACCCCGCTTCTTACCGTCTATAACACGTTCTATGCAGACCACAACCTCTCCGCCGTCCGCGAAACGTATGATAAAGGTCTCGAAAAAGCGAACCTCTGGAACGATAAGCGCTACGTATTCGTCTGGTACAATAACGAAAATCAGCCGCGCGGCCTGATGATTACCCATAAAATCGAAGAAGGCGGCGTCACATATCTTGACTGCACCCACACGTTCCAAAGCCCCGGCGGTTTCCTCGCGTGCGATGCAGAAGCGTTCAACGGCTTGCTGTTCTTCGCAAAATCCGCTTTCTCGTCGGATTACGAGAAGCTTCGCTTTACCGTCCCGTCCGATATGCACTTAGAGCAGCTCATCGGCGAAAACACGCGCACGTTCTGCTCCGTGTTCCCAAACGGCATGCTGCGCGTTGTCAACGTCGAGCGTGTTTTAGAAAACTGTGCTTGCCGCGGCACAGGGGAGATCACCCTCAGTATCGAAGACGATATCATCACGGAAAATAACGGCACATGGCGCCTGCACTTTGCCCCCGGCGAGCAAAATAAAGTTGAAAAAACCGATGCCGTACCGGACCTCATCCTCAACATCCGCGCCTTTTCTGCCCTCATCACCGGCGCCCGCGCCGCCGCCGATATCCCCTGGATGCCTGACGTCCGCCTCCTCCGCCAAGCTCCCGCCGTCCCCAACGTCTTCTACCCCAAAAAGTGCTCCATGATGGATCTGTTCTAAGCATATTAATTTTATTGTATAATTATTAGTAACAATTACGAAAAAAGAAGAGGTTATAGGGGGGTAATTGGTGCGTTGCACAGAATTTAAAAACGAATTGACAATAAGCGTGTCGAATGGTATCATTAAAAATGTGTAACAATATTTATTAAGAATATAAGGTGCGTGAATATAAATGAATAACAGAAAGTTTGCGCTTTCTATGATCATGAAGTTCTCCATTTTTGCATTGCAATTCGGCTTTTTTTGCCATGGTTTTGTTCCAATATTACGGCCCAAGACTTTTCCGTAGAGCAGACAGCATCGGATATGCGGTCACATTGATTCTCTATGCCATCGTATATGTAGCGCTCGGCAATCTTTTCCGTGCGTTTAAAACTTACAGATTATTCCATAGCAGAAACTATTTTTTACGCAGTTCCTGTCCTTTGGCATGGCAGATTTGCTGCTCTATGGCGAATTCTGCATGATCCGCCATAATTATGTAAACTTAATTCCCGGCATTCTCACGGTGCTTTGCCAGCTTTTGGCGGCAGCGTGCTGGGCTCTTATCGGCAAGCGTTTTACCATCGCGTTCGGCAAACCGGAGAAGACCCTTGTCATCTCCGGCGCGGATAATGTGAATGAGTTTCTACAAAAATTTGATAAGATTGGTCATATCTTCACCATCGAAAAGGTCGTTTCTGCGGATATTCTGAAGGGCGACTGGAAAAAAGAAGTCGCTCCCTATCAGGCTGTCATTTTCTATGAGGTTTCCTCTAAAAAGCGTTCAGAGGTGATCTGGTACTGCATGCAGAGCCGCAAAAGCCTCTATATCACGCCGCAGCTCAGTGAGATCACCATGGAAGGCTTCGGAGCGCGTCATCTGATCGATACGCCCATGATGAAATATGAGTACCGAAGCGAGCGTTTCTGGTACAACCTTGTCAAGCGCGTGGTCGATATTCTGCTTTCCCTTACGGCACTTATTCTGCTTTCCCCGCTGCTTCTTCTTACAGCCTTGGCCATCAAGCTCGAGGATCACGGCCCTGTGTTCTATAAGCAAAAGCGCTGCACCAAAAACGGCGAGGTTTTTGAAATTCTCAAGTTCCGCAGTATGATCGTAGATGCGGAAAAAGGCGGCAAATCTATTCCGTGTCGCTCCGGCGATCCCCGCATCACACGTGTCGGCCGCGTCATCCGTAAACTGCGCATCGATGAATTCCCGCAGATTATTAACGTCTTAAAAGGTGATATGTCCATCGTCGGCCCGCGCCCGGAGCGCATCGAACACGTGGAAGAGTACACAAAAGAAATACCGGAATTTTCCTACCGCCTGCGCGTCAAAGGCGGCCTGACCGGCTATGCCCAAATTTACGGCAAATACAACACGAGTCCCTACGATAAGTTGCGGCTCGATCTTCAGTATATCGAAAAACAGTCAATTCTGCTTGATTTAAAGCTGATTCTGCTGACAATCAAGATCATGTTCGTGCCGGAATCTACAGAAGGCTTCACAGAAGAGAAGTCTGCTCGGATGACGGAGAAAACCAAGAGTATAAATGAAATTGAAGAATAAATTCTCGATTTAATAATTGGAAGGAGAATTAGTATGTGTAAAAAGTATGATTATCTCATCGTAGGCAGCGGCCTTTTCGGTTCCGTATTTGCACACGAAGCTACACTGCGCGGCAAAAAATGCCTTGTGCTGGAGCGCCGCAATCACGTTGGCGGCAATATTTATTGCGAAGAGATCGAAGGAGTCACCGTACATCGTTACGGTGCACACATTTTTCATACGGCAAATCGCCGCGTATGGAAATATGTAAATGATTTAGCAGAGTTTAATCGTTTCACGAATTCACCAATCGCAAATTATAAAGGCGAAATCTACAACATGCCGTTCAATATGAATACGTTCTCGAAGCTTTGGGGTGTCGTAACACCGGACGAAGCACGTGAAAAGATTGAAGCACAGCGCGGCGCCGTAACAGGCGAACCCAAAAACCTCGAAGAGCAGGCGATTCGCCTTGTCGGCACGGATATTTACGCTAAGCTCATCAAGGGCTATACGGAAAAGCAATGGGGCAGACCTTGCACGGAGCTGCCGGCATTCATCATCAAGCGTCTCCCTGTGCGCTATACGTATGACAATAACTATTTTAACGATCCGTATCAGGGTATCCCGGTAAACGGCTATAATGAGATTATTGATAAGCTGCTCGATGGCATTGAAGTGCGCACTGATGTGGATTATCTTGCGAATCGTGCAGCGTATGATGCGCTTGCGGAAAAAGTCGTTTATACAGGTACGATTGATTCTTATTTTGATTATAAATGCGGTGAGCTTGAGTACAGAAGCCTGCGCTTCGAGACCGAAGTTTTGGATACACCGAATTATCAGGGCGTTGCGGTCGTCAACTATACGGACCGTGAAACGCCGTATACGCGCATCATCGAGCACAAGCATTTTGCGTTCGGTCAGCAGGAAAAAACGGTCATCACGCGCGAATATCCTGCGGTTTGGCAGCAGGGGATGGAAGCATATTACCCTGTCAATAACGAAAAAAACAGCGCGCTTTATCAACAGTATAAGGCACTGGCCGATGCCGAACCGAACGTGATCTTCGGCGGCAGATTGGCAGAGTATAAATATTATGATATGGATAAGGTTATTGAGGCGGCGCTTTCGGCTGTGGAAAAAGAATTTGCGGAGTAAGACATTATGATGGAAAATGTAAAAGTCAGCGTGATCATGCCTGTGTATGGTGTAGAAGCTTACGTTGGCAAAGCAATAGAGAGCATACAAAAACAGACTTATAAAAACTGGGAGTTTTTCTGTGTAGATGACGGTACAAAGGATCGCAGCGGTGAGATTTGTGACGAATATGCAGCAAAAGATCCACGCATCAAAGTCATTCACAAGGAAAACGGCGGTGCGCCAAGCGCAAGAAATGTCGCAATCGATCAAGCTACCGGAAAGTATTTGTATTTTATGGATTCCGATGATTGGGCGGAGTCGACCATGCTGGAAGATATGGTGACGGCAGCAGAGAAGAACAGTTCCCAGTTTGTTGTAACGGGCTTTTATATTGATACGTATTACACGGATTCGGAAAAATTTGTGCAGGAGCAGGCGTATAAGGATTGTGTGTATCCCACACAACAGGCGTTCCGTGAGGACGCCCATCACCTGTTTGATCTGAATTTGTTGTATTCTCCGTGGAATAAGCTCTTTTTGACAGAGTATGTAAAGGGCAACGGTATTTATTTTCCGCAGACCTTCTGGGATGATTTCCCGTTTATTTTAAGCGTTATCCGCGATGTGGAGCGCGTTACGGTGCTTTCCGGCAAGTATTATCACTTTATCCGCAAGCGTCAGGAAAGTGAGACTGCGCGTTACAGAAGCGATATGTACGATAAGCGCGAGGAAGAACACGGCTGGATGATTGACCTTTATAAGCACTGGAATATTCATACGCCGGAAACAGAAGAATTCCTCGCACGCCGTTATTCCGAGCGCCTTATCGGCTGTATCGAAAATGTAACAAACCGCAACTGTACGCTCACCACAAAAGAGAAAAAAGCGAAAATTCGTGAAATGATTTCTACCCCGACAGCTATGCAGTCTGTAAAGCTCACCAAAGCGCGCTCAGCCTATATGAAGCTCATGCTTGTGCCGCTTAAAATGCACAGCACTGGGCTGACGTATCTTGAAGGTCGCATTATTTCCAAGGTAAAGTCCGGTAATACAGAGCTTTTTGCTAAGCTGAAGGCCGGTAGATAACGGAGGCTGTAAATGGATAAGACAACTCCGTTTTTCAGCATCGTGATGCCCGTATACGGCGTTGCGGATTATTTGGAACAAACGCTACAAAGTGTGGCTGCACAGACTTTTGAAGATTTTGAAGTCATTTTGGTTGATGACTGTTCGCCGGATGATTCTCCGAAAATTTGCGATGCGTGGGTCAAAAAAGACGAGCGTATGACCGTACTGCATCTGCCCGAAAACGGCGGCCTCAGCAACGCACGCAACGCCGGTTTCCCGCATGTGCGAGGAGAGTATGTGTTCTTTATGGATTCCGACGACGTGATCGATGCGAATCTGCTGGAGCAAGTAAAAGCCTCTTTGGAAGTAAACAGGGCAGACGTTGTTGTTTTCGGACTTTTAGAGCAGTATTATGACCGCGCAGGTGTTTTAAAGCAGACTTTCCCGGTCGCAGTGGAAAAAACGCTGTATCTGTATACGCCGGAAGACGTGCGCCGTGAGGTTATTCATTTGGAGGAAAAAACGCTGTACGGCTATGCGTGGAACAAAGTCTACCGTGTTCAGTCCCTGCGTGAAAGCGGTGTGGTATTTGAAAAGATCACGCTGATTGAGGACATCAAATTCAACGTTTCTTATTTTGATTCGGTGTGCTCCATGAACGTGCTGAACACAACACCGTATCATTACTTGAAGCGTATAGACGGCAGCCTGACGAATAAATTTTTGCCGGATTACTTCACACTCAACGCGGAGCGGGTTTTCTTGGTGCTGGAGCAGTATAAAAACTGGGGCATGTGCACAGAAGAGGTGCGCAGAATTTTAGCCAATATCTATGTGCGCTACCTGTTTTCCGCCTTGCAGCGCAACTGTGATAAACGCTCTGACATGAACCACGCACAGCGCAAAGAATGGCTCAAGCAGCAGTATAAAACGCCGTTGTGCAAAGAACTGCTGTCGGCGGTTCAGGCAAGCGGCACGCTTTTCAAGTGCATGGCAAAGGCGTTTTGTGCAGGCAATATCCCGTTGTGTCTGATGATTGCTCGCAGTATTTTTGCAGTAAAAAGCGCGTTTCCCACGGTCTTTTCGACACTCAAACAACAGCACTGACCGAATTTGCTTGTTTTTAGGAGAAAGTATGGAAGTTCTGATCGGATATATGATAGACGGCAGAAACAGCGGTATTGATAAATATCTTTTGCGTGTTCTGCGTGTCTTTTATGATGCAGGTATACACGCGGACATTCTCACAGGAAAGGATAATGTAGATTTACGTGCCTGCTTAGCGCCGTTTAAAGCAGAAATCCACGAGATTCCCGGATTGATGCACCCGCAAAAGCAATATAAAGCGATGCAGAAAATCTTATCTCAAAAAGCTTATGATGCAGCATATTTCAATATTTCAGAGCCGATGCACTGTATTGGTGCCAAAGCCGCACACGATGCCGGTGTACCGCGCGTGATTTTGCATAGTCACAGCACGTCCCAGGGAGAAAGCAGCATAGTAAAAGCATTTTTGAAGTCTTTCATGAATGGCAGAAGCCGCAACAAGCTGCCAAAGTACGCCAATGATTATTACGCCTGTTCCAAAAGCCGCAGCAAAATGGCTGTTCCCATCGGAATTGGTTGAACAAAACAAGGTGAAAATTCTATACAATCCGATCGAAGTAGAGCGCTATGCGTTTGATTCTGCTGTACGCGCAAAAATGCGCAGTGTACTCGGATTTTCGGAGAAAGACATTGTGCTCGGGCATATCGGTAACTATGTCATGGCTAAAAATAGCGCTTACCTTTTAAAAATCCTGCAAAAAACACGTGAAAAGCTGCCGAATGCCAAGCTGCTTTTGATTGGTGATGGGCCTGATCGTCTGGCAGTGGAAGCACAGGCAAAAGAAATGCGGCTATTTGAACATATGCAGTTTTTGGGAATTCGTGACGATGTACCGGCGCTTTTGCAGGCGATGGACGCATTTTTATTGCCGTCACTTTTCGAGGGGTTACCTGTTTCTGCAATCGAAGCACAAGTTGCAGGCTTGAAAACATTTTTAAGCGACCGTATCACGGATGAAGTAAAGCTCACAGATGATTGTGTTTTTCTTGATATCGAAAACAACGGAGGAACGTGGGCAAATGCGATCGTAAATGCACAGCCGTGTGTTCATAAGGATGTCCACTCGTTCCGCGAACAAATTCGTCCGTTTGACTTAGATGCACAAAAAGAGGAGATATTATCCATATTGGGTTAGGGGGAAGAAGTTGTTATGAAAAAACTCGCCGACCGCACATTTTGGTGGATTGAACTATTTGCTGGCTTAGGGTTTATGACCGTCGGCTTCTTTCAGGATTGCTCGCTGACATTCGGTACGGCAATCATTTCTTTAGCATTATGGCCAACACTGTTTTTATCTGCCGCAGTCTGCGTATATCGACTTTTACACTTTAAGATGTACAGTAAAAGCCGTGGCTTTTGGCTGATCGCAGCACTTTGCGTAACCTATCTGCTTTCAACCTTTTTGAATCGCCAGTATGGTTGGTATGAGAATATCCGAACACTCATCATGCAGGGAATCTTATTCTTAATGGTGTATTGCTATAAGGAGAGCCGTTCCGCGGAAGATATAAGAAAGCGGCGCGTTTGGATTGGATTTTATTTAAGTGTATGTGCTGTGCTGACCGTTATGAGCTTTGCTTATATGCTTCTCGGAAAAAATGAGATCTTTTATCCCGAAACTACCGGAAATGCCGCTTTACTATACAGGCTTTTAACTGGGGACGCCTCTACGGTGTCTATTGGGATCCGAATATCGGTGCTTTAATGTGCTGCGTCTCACTTTTGCTTGCAATTGGTGTTTTCAGTAAAAATCACAACATCATTTTGCGTATTGCAATGGGCTGTTTAGTGGCATTAGATGTGTTGTATATCACGTTTTCAGATTCCCGTGCGTGCCGCATTGCGCTCACTGTCGGCGTGGCGGTTTGTGCCGTGCTTTATACGGTTAAAAGCCGCAGAAGAGGAGTTACCGTTTTGCTTGCTGTTGTAGCGGTTGTAGCCTCGGTAGCTTTGCCGACAGCTATAAAGACAGTTTATAATAACAGTGTGGCAGTTATGGAGAAAAAAGAAACTGTGAGCGCAAGCAGTTCAGCGAAACCAAGTGCAGCAGCAAAGCCAAGCGCTGAACCCGACGCAACAAAGGTGACAATCCGCCCCAAAGAAACGAACGCGGCAGATATATCAAATCGCCGTATAGATATTTGGAAAAGCGCAATCGAGATATTTAAAGAAAAACCGGTTTTCGGTGTGGGGCATAACACAGTTTTGGCTTACGTTGAAGCCGAACAGGAAGATTCCTATTTAATCAATAACGACCACATGCACTTTTCCAGTATGCACAACGCCTTCTTTGATATTTTAGTCGCACAGGGTGCTGTGGGCTTGCTTTTGTATCTTGCGTTGGCTGTGTGGTGTATCATTGCCGTATTTAAAAATTGGAAACAGATTTCTATGCAGCTGCAAGGAATCGCACCGGCGTATTTAGCCGTTTTGGCAGCCATGGTGTGTGCAAGCTGTTTTATGTCTGAAATTTTGTACGTCTGTTCACCGATGTCCTTTATGTTCTGGATGGCCTTGGGTGCACTGATGCAGATTGTAAAAAAGGAAGAGGGGGAACATTATGCAAAAAGTGCTAAGCATCTCAGTCGCAGCGTATAACGTAGAAAAATTTATCGAACAGTGTCTTGATTCCTTTATCGATCCTGCAATTTTAGATCGTGTGGAGGTCCTCGTGACCGATGACGGCTCCAAAGACCGCACGCCGGAAATTGTTTCCGCATATGAAAAAAAATATCCCGGAACATTCCGTTTGATCTCACAAAAAAACTGCAGGACCCGGTTCCACTGTAAATAGCGGCATCAAGCACGCTACTGGAAAATATTTTCGTATGGTAGACGGTGATGACTGGGTAAACACAGCGCAGATGGGCGCTTTTCTGGATATACTGGAAAAGACAAATGCCGATATGGTCTGTGCGGATCATTGCTGTGTGGACCATGAAACAGGGCAAAAAAAGAAGAGAAAACGAACGTTGCTCCGTGTATGGACGTGCCGTTTTCTTCTGTTTGCGATCAACTCACCGTGGCGATGCACAATGTGACCTATCGCACGGATATTCTGCAAAAGATAACATTCATCTTGATAACTGTTTCTATACAGATGCAGAGTACCTTTTGTACCCCATCCCGTATGTGAAAACAGTCACCGTTGCACCGCAAACAATCTATATGTATCGTGTTTCGCTTTCCACACAGAGCATGAATATCAACAGCTTACAGCGCAACTGTGCGATGCACGAGTTGGTACTCGGTCACCTTTCCGATGCATATGCGGCGTATGAAAACAGCGGTACGTCAGAACCGAAAATTGCCGCATTCCTGCGCAGAAATATCGCCCGAATTGCCGGTATGCAGCTGTTTATTTATCTGACGGCGGAAGATGGCAAAAAAGCAAAACAGGCTGCAAAAGCCATGACGCAGATGCTGAAAAGCAAGAGCGAAACGCTTTATGCCGAAGTGAATTCGGCAAAAAGCTTCAAGCTCTTGACGTCTTCTGATTTTCTGCTTTTTCCGGTTCTTTCCGCTGCAAAAAAGCGGGAAGCTGCAAACGGGTGAGCGGCAGATATGGAGAACAAAGCTGTGCCAAAGCGGGTCGTCTGCTTTGATGCTTTAAATGTTTTGGCGTGTCTCAGCGTCATTGCTATGCACTGCAACGGTGCGGTGCATGTGTTCGCGGATACATATGTGTGGCGGCAGAGTCTGCTTGTGGATGTTCTGGCGTATTGGGCCGTTCCGGTGTTTATCATGCTTTCCGGCGCCACGCTGATGCGTTACCGGGAGCGCTATACGACAAAAGAGTTTCTGAGGCGTCGTTTTCTGAAAACGGGCATACCGCTTGTTGTCTGGACTGCGGTGTTTTACGTTTATTACCGCGCAGAGGGAACCATCACATGGACAGGCTGGCGCGCGTTGCTCAACAGCCTGATAAACTTTACGATTGTGCCGGTGTATTGGTTTTTTTCGCCGTTGTTTCTGGTCTATCTTTCGCTGCCGGTGCTGTCGCGGCTTTCGGATGACCGCCGCGTGCTTTGGTATATGACGGGTCTGGGTTTTGCGTCCTGCTCGGTGCTGCCGTTTGTGTGCAGCGCGCTCCAGCTGACGTATTGGGGTAATTTTGCATTTCCTATGCTGGGCGGCTATCTGATTTTTGCGGTACTTGGCTATCTCTTGTATACAACGGAGCTTTCCCTTTGGCAGCGCATCGTGCTGTATGCGCTGGGCGCGTTCGGCGCAGTTGTGCGGTATTTTCACACGGCAATTGCGTCCGTGCAGGAGGGCGCCATCAATAAGCTGACATGGGAGCACCAGAACTGGCCGACTGTCCTGCTTGCGGCTGCGGTTTTTGTATTTGTAAAATATGCCTGCCGCTATCCGCTTTTCCAGAGGGAGAAATTCGTGCGGCTTGTGAAGTGGCTGTCGGGCGCAAGTTTTGGCATTTATCTGATTCATGTGTTCATCATGGAGCAGATTACATATCGTTTTTCCATCAATACACTGAGCGGATGGTGGCGGCTATTCGGTGCGTTTGCGGTTTATTTTGTCGCTCTGCTGCTTGTAAAGGTATTGCAGAAGATCCCGTATGTCGGCAAATGTTTGTTTCCATAAAGATATATACGGTAAGAATTGCGGAGCTTACCGGATGCGGTTTAGACCGAAAGGATAAAGGTTCTGCTTATGAAAGGGAAATCCCTGAAATTAAATTTTGTGATGAACGCCATTCTCACAATGTCGTCCATCATTTTTCCGCTCATCACCTTCCGCTATGTTTCCAATATTCTGTTGCCGGATGGAACAGGCAAGGTTTCGTTTGCCATCTCGTTAATCACCTATTTCAACATGTTTGCACAGCTCGGCATCCCAATTTACGGCATACGCATCTGCGCTATGGTGCGGGACAACAAAGAAGAACTGACGCGCACGGCGCATGAGCTTTTGGTGCTGAATTTCATTGTCGCGCGGTGTCTTACTTCGTGCTTTTGCTGGCGATCCTGTTTGTGCCGAAGCTGCAGGAGGACAGAGCGCTTTATATCATCGTCAGTTCCACAATCTTCCTTTCCGCCATCGGCATGGAGTGGCTGTATAAGGCTTTGGAGCAGTATACATACATCGCTATCCGTTCCATCATCTTTAAGCTGATTGCCATGGTCGGCATGTTTCTTTTGATCCACCAAAAAAGCGATTATGTAGTTTATGGAGGCATCACCGTATTTGCATCCAGTGCTGCAAATATCATCAATTTGTTTCATGCGCGAAAGTACATCGGTTTTCACTCAGTCGGATATTACAGCATACACCGTCATTTAAAACCGGTGCTGATCTTTTTCGCCATGTCCTGTGCCACGACAATCTATACTAATCTGGACAACGTGATGTTGGGCATCATGGCGACAAAGACACAGGTCGGCTATTACGATGCCGCCGTGAAGGTGAAAGTGGTTTTGGTCAGTCTGGTGACGTCCCTCGGCACGGTACTGCTGCCGCGTGCGTCGTATTACGTTGAGATGGAGATGAAGGGTGAATTCAGGCGTATTAGTGCAAAGGCTCTGAACTTCGTCATGCTGGTGGCACTGCCGCTGATGATCTTTTTCATGCTATTTGCCGAGCAGAGCATTCGTTTCCTGACCGGCGGCACACTGTATGAATCGGCAACCCTGCCTATGCAGATCATTATGCCGACGCTATTGTTCATCGGCATCACAAATGTGTTGGGCATTCAAATTCTTGTGCCGCTTGGGCGTGAAAAAACAGTGCTCGTTTCCGAAATCGTCGGTGCTGTTACCGATTTAATATTAAATGCGATTTTAATTCCGCAGTACGGCGCGTCCGGCGCGGCTATAGGTACGCTTGCCGCCGAGTTTGCGGTGCTCGTGGTGCAGTATATTGCGCTGCGTTCAGAAGTGCGCGGTGCTTTTCTGGATATACATTATTTTAAAATTTTTGCAGCACTCATTCCGGCTGTGCTTAGCGCAGTTTGGGTCAGTCATCTGCAAATCGGCACATTCTGGTTGCTGGTGTTTGCAGCAATATTGTTTTTTGGCCTCTACGGCATCGTCTTACTGTTGCTCAAAGAACCGCTCGTAAAAGAGATTGTGTTCGGGTTGCTTTCAAAACTTAAAAGAAAAAATAAGGCGGATGACGTAGCTTAATTGCATCATCCGCCGTAAAAGCTCGGTACAGATTGTGCCGAGTTTTTTTATCCCCTTCCCACATGTACCAAATGCGCGATGCCCGGTATGCTCTCGCCCTGCTGCGAAGAGGTTGTGGACATCAGTGCGCCAGTTGCCATAAAGAGAATATTTTTCAGCTCTCCGCGATCCATGCGGTTCAAAATATGCCCGCATAATACACCGGCTGAGCATCCGCAGCCGGAGCCGCCCGCGTGCACGTCCTGTGCCTCACGGTCAAATAGAATCAGCCCGCAGTCCTCGTGGTTGCGCAGAACGATTCCGTTTTCGCGCAGCAGTTCGTATAATAATTTTGTGCCAATCGCCCCGAGGTCGCCTGTGTAAATGCGGTCGTAGTCCTCAGGCTTTGTCGCCGTATCGTTAAAATAATCCAGCAAAGTCTGCGCCGCAGCGGGGGCCATCGCCGCGCCCATGTTCGTCATGTCGGTCACACCAAGGTCGGTGATGCGTCCCACGGTCGCGTGCCGCACTTGAATGTCGCCGCTCATACCGAGCACCGTGCTGCCCGAAGCTGTCGCCGTCCACTGCGCAGTCGGCGCGCGCTGGCTGCCGTATTCCAGCGGCGTGCGGAATTGCCGCTCCGCGGTGCAGAAGTGAGAAGAGGTCACCGCGCAGGCGTAGTTCGCCGCGCCGCATTCCACCATGATGGAGGCCATGATGAGCGTTTGCGCCATCGTGGAGCACGCCCCGTATTGCCCAAGGAACGGAATGTCCATTCCGCGCAGACCAAACGTGCTCGAAATACACTGGTTCAGCAGATCTCCCGCAAACACCATGTTAATCTCTTGCTTTTGAAGCCCCGCCTTGCGTATCGCAAGGTTCGCGGCTTCCGTTTGCAGCATGCTTTCCGCTTTTTCCCAGCTTTCCTGATTCAAATAAGAATCGAGAAACGTCTGGTCAAAGTCGCGCGCCAGCGGGCCCGCGGCTTCTTTTTTTCCGCACACCGCCGCGTGGCCCAAAATCGCCGGGCGGCGCTCAAATAAAAGCGTGTAACGTCCGAGTCTTTTCATAAGCCCTCCTTAAAACAGCCCGATGATATACAGCACGATCCCGTACAAAACCGAAGCCGAAATGCCGAACACCAGTACCGGCCCCGCCACCGTGAACAGCTTCGCGCCGAGGCCCGTCACAAAACCCTCGCTTTTAAATTCCAGCGCAGGGGAGACCATTGAGTTCGCAAACCCCGTAATCGGAACCAGCGTGCCTGCCCCGGCGTATTTCGCTATGTTGTCGTATACGCCGTAGGCTGTCAGCGCGGCGGAAATGAAAATGAGCGAGATTGAAACGCACGTCCGCGCGTCTTTTAAATCGAGCCCCAGCAGCATGAACGTGTTCGCAAGCGCCTGTCCCAGCGTGCAGATGGCCCCGCCGGATAAAAACGCAAACAGGCAGTTTTTCAGTACAGGGGAGTGCGGTGAAGCCTTCTGCACCATCGCGTCATATTGCTGCGGTGTTTTCTTTTCATACGACCACCCTTTCCGTTTAACCGGGTTTATTGTGCGTATCAAAGTAAAAGATATTCCACATTTTTTAAGATTTTAGTTGATTATCTCAAACAGAGCGTGTATAATTAGTTGCAGGTGATATTATTATGTCTAAACTCAGCATCCTGAAGCAGAAAAATAAGCGCGATGTGGATATGACGCAGGGCAGCATCTTCCGCCACCTCATCACATTCGCGTTTCCGCTTCTCATCGGCAACATTTTCCAGCAGCTCTACAACACGGTCGATACATGGGTTGTCGGCAACTATGTCAGCAACGAGGCTTTCTCGGCGGTCGGCACGGTCGGTCCCGTTATCAACATGCTCATCGGCATATTCTTAGGGCTTTCCAGCGGCGCCGGCGTCGTCATTTCACAGTATTATGGCGCAAAGCGGTATGATAAGGTAGCGCGATACCGTCCACACCTCCATCGTCATGACGCTCATTTTGGCTGTGCTCTTTACGATTATCGGCATCGCTATGATCCCCTTCGTGCTCAATTTTCATGAAGACCCCGGCAGAGGTCATGCCGGTAGTCCTCCGCGTATCTCACCATCTACTTCGCGGGTCGTCATCGGCCTTATGCTCTACAACATGGGCGCGGGCATTCTGCGTGCCGTGGGTGATTCCAAGCGCCCGTTCTATTTCCTTGTCGTCTCCGCCGTGCTCAACATCATTCTCGATCTCGTCTTCGTGCTGTCGCTCGGCATGGGCGTTGAAGGTGTTGCGTATGCGACCATCATCTCGCAGGGCGTCTCCGCCATGCTTACGATGATTACGCTGTTCCGCACGGATTCCTGCATCAAGGTCGAGCTCAAATATTTGAAGCTCGATAAAGAAATGCTCGCGAAGATTGTGCGCGTCGGCATCCCGGCCGCCATCCAAATGGCGATCACCGCGTTCTCGAACGTATTTGTACAGTCTTATGTGAACTACTTCGGCGCAGACTGTATGTCCGGCTGGACAGCGTACAGTAAGATTGACCAGCTTCTCTTCCTGCCGATGCAGTCTCTCGCACTTGCGTCTACCACATTTGTCGGCCAGAACCTCGGCATCGATCAGGTCGGCCGCGCCAAGAAGGGCGCACGCACGGCGTTCATCATGTCCGTCGTCGCAACCGTCATTCTGACAATCCCGTTGCTCATCTTCGCGCCGCAGCTCGTCTCGTTCTTCAACGGCAAAGCAGAGGTCGTCGCATACGGTTCCATGCTGCTGCGTTATTGCTCGCCGTTCTACGTGTTCTGCTGCGTCAACCAGGTCTACTCCGGCGTGCTGCGCGGTGCAGGCAATTCCCGCGCACCGATGATTATCATGTTGAGCTCGTTCGTCGTCTTCCGCCAGATTTACCTCTTTATCATGGCGAACTTCATCTCCAACACCATCATTCCCATCGCCTTAGGCTACCCTGCCGGTTGGCTCGTGTGCAGCACCCTCACACTGCTCTATTATCGCCACGCTGACCTCTCCAAGAGCCGTCTCGTCGAAGACGCAGAGAAAAAAGCAGAAGCTTCAGGAAAAAGCCGCATAAAAGCTGTATAAAATACAGTTGTACAAAATACAACAAAATTGCCCCTCGAACACCGCATGCACGTGCCGGTGTCCGAGGGGCTTTTTTCATTTCCGCAAAATCGTACTACCTTTCCACCTTTTCTACTCGACAAAACCAAAGTTTTTTCAAAAATCCATCTTTAGATGGATTACATTTCGCCCGAAATATGATATATTGTGGTTATAAACCATAAAAGGGGAGTAGAGCACATGAATGAAGTCGTCATCAAGCCATCGCTGCGCGAGCAATTCTTACAGGGTTGGGCTCAGTGCCGCGTCATTTTCTTCAGCGCGCCGTGCGGCTTCGGCAAGTCTACAGCCGCCACCGCCTTGCTCAGCAATCACAAAACCTGCGTGTTTTCGGCAGAAGACCCGGAATTTCTGCGCGAGCCCGTGCCGAAAAATGTAGATGCGATTGTGATCGATTCCCTGCCCGCGCTCAAAGACCCGGAAGACCAGCAAACGCTCTGCGCATGGATCCGCGAAAATCCGGAGCTGCACTTCGTCATTTTAAGCCGCGGCGTGCTGCCCGGCTGGCTCATGCCGTTCCGCTTTACGGGGCTTTTGCAGCTCATCGAGGCCAGAGATCTGCTGTTTGACCGCGATACCGTGCGTGTTTTTCTGGAAAAGAATGGCTGCACACCAACGGAAGCAGAGATCAACGTCATCATCCACGATTCTCTCGGCTACCCGCTGGCCCTAACGGCGCTTTCGCGCCTGATGCAAAACGGTCAGCCCTATACGCCGGAGATCGTCGGCATTGTGCAGCAGGAAATCTATCACTTTTTTGAGGATAACATCTTCAACCGCTTTTCAATGCCGCTGCGCCGTATGCTGCTCGACATCGCCCCGTTCGATACATTCGACGCCGAGCTTGCCCAGATGATTTCCGGCGACAGCCACATCAACGAGCTTATTTCCATCGTTCGGCACGATACCACCATGCTTTTAAATGCCGATGCACAGAAATACCGCTTCTGGAGCTTTTTCCAACAGTTCCTCATGTGGGAACTCCGCCAAGTCTATACGCCGCAGGAGCAGGCCGCAGTGTACAGCCGCGCCGGGCTTTACTATGAGCTGCACGAAGATTACGAGCATGCGCTCGAGTGCTATTCGCGCTGCAAAGACCACCGCCGTGTCTCGGAAATGCTCATCCGCAACGCAGAGCAGCACCCCGGTGTGGGACATTACTATGAGATGGAAAAGTATTACTATGCTATCCCGAAAGAGGAGATCCTCCGCTCGCCATCGCTCATGTGCGGTATGAGCATGCTCACGTCCCTCTGCATGGATTACGAAGCCTCCGAAATGTGGTATTCCGCCCTGCAGGAGTATGCAGCCCCGCTCAAAAAGACCGACACCGCCTACAAAGAGGTGCGCGGCAAGCTTGCATATCTCGATATCTCCCTCCCGCAGCGCAGCAGCAAAGGCATCGCAGAAAACATCGGCAACTATTTCAAAATTCTAACGGATAAAAGCTTGCAAACACCCACGTTTTCTGTCACCAGCATGCTGCCAAGTCTTATGAACGGCGGCAAAGATTTCTGTTCGTGGTCCAAGCACGATGAACTGCTCTACAAAACCATCCGCAAGCCGATGGAGGCCATTCTCGGCAAAGACGGCATCGGTTTTGCCGATTGCGCCCTTTGCGAAAGCAAATTTGAAAAAGGGGAGGATAACCTTCCGTGGCTCATGACGCTTGTGGCCCAGTTGCCCGAGATCGAGCGTCACGGTACGCCGGATATGACGTTCGCCATCATCGGTCTCATGGCGCGCGCCCAAACAAAGCAGGGCAACGCCATCATGGCGCTTTCTTCTTTAGACAGTCTGCGAACAGAGTTTGAGGAAGACAACAAGCGTTTCCTGCCGAATATTGATGCCATGCGCTGCCGTATATGGCTGCGCACCGGTGAAATGGAAAAGGCAGAGCAGTGGTACCGTACATCTGCCCCCCAGATCACGCCGCGCATCCGTACCATGTGGCGCTACCAGTATATAACGCGTGCCATGGTTGAGATCGCGCTCGGAGAAGAAAATACCGCGCTGCTCACATTGGCCTCACTCATCCCGTTCTGTGAGCGCTGCGGTCGCGTGATGGACCGCATATATATCCGCATCCTAACGGCCGTTTGCTATCAGCGGCAAAATAACGCCCGGTGGCAGGAGGAGTGGATGCAGGCGCTTGATGCCACCCATGAGTACCGCTTCGTTATGCCTATTGCGCAGTTTGGCGCCGCCGTAATGCCCATGCTGACGTTTACCGGCTACAAAAAGGACGAGCCCTTCTTTTCACTCCTTTTACAGGAAACGCGCCGTCAGGCTGTTTTGTACCCGAATTTCTTGCGTCCCATGCCGCGGCTCTCAGAACCGCTTTCGCCCGCAGAAACGCAGGTGCTCCGGCTCCTGTGCGGCAACCGCAGCAACCAGGAGATTGCCGACATCCTCGGTGTCAAGGTCGCCACCGTCAAAACGCATGTCATCCACATCCTCCAAAAGCTCGGTGTCAAACGCCGCGGCGAAGCCAAAGAAGTTGCCCAAAAACTCCATATCATCGAGTTTTGACACAAAAACTCCCGACCGCCGCAAACCGCAGCAGTCGGGAGTTCTTTTATTAAATATTTAATTTCAGCTTACTTTTCCAAAAATCCCTTCAGCGCCGCATAGTCCACATTCTCCGGCTTCACTTCGTCAAAGAACTTCAGCAACTTCTCAGCCAGCACGCGTACACCGCCGACGGAATTGCTTTCAATATTCAGCGGTAGAATGGGGTCGTGTACGCTCATGCGCAGCAGGAACCAGCCGTCGCCGTCGTTTTCCGGGAACGAAATGCGGATGCCTTCGCGGTTGTCCGGCGCAATGTTCCAGTTGTGCGCTTTCGCGTAGCTTTCAAGCGCCGCAATGGTGCTCTCACCATAGGGGCGGAAATCCTCCGCGGTAATGGGGAAGCGCAACTCTTTTTCTTCCTTGGCTTCCTTCAGATCGGCGATGAGACTATCGAGCGATTTGCCCTCGCGGCGCAGCTGTGCCGCCTTAATGATGATCTTCGTCACCAGATAGGCACCGTCGTCAAGGAAGTAGTTCTCGCGCAGCGCCGCATGGCCGCTCGTCTCAATCGCCAGCGGGCAGTTCACGCCCTCGTTATTCAGGCGTACCGCTTCGTTGATGACATTCTTGTAACCGCGCTTAAAGCGGTGATGCTTGCCGCCGAGTGTCTGCTCAATGTAGGTCTTGAGTCCGTCGGACGTAATGGAGTCCGTCACAATGGTGCCGCCCGGGTTGCCCTCCAGCGCAATGGCGGAAGCAATCGCCACAAGACGGTTGCGGTTGATCTCTTCGCCGCGGCTGTCCACAGCGCCGCCGCGGTCTACGTCCGTGTCAAAAATTACGCCAAGGTCCGCACCGGCCTTCACGGTCGCCGCGCAAACGCTCGCCATGGCCTCCTCATTCTCCGGGTTCGGAATGTGGTTCGGGAAGCGGCCGTCCGGCTCCAAAAACTGGCTGCCTGTAATGTCCGCACCAAGCGGCTTCAGCACGTCGTTCGCGTAAAAACCGCCCGCGCCGTTGCCGGCGTCCACAACGATCTTAAAGCCCGCAAGCGGGTGCGCATAATCTTCCGCGTTCACGCCCTTGCGGATCATCTCGCGCAGATTATCTGCATATTTTGACATATAGTCCACCGGCACCAGCGTGCCGTTGTCGGTCTCCTTCGGCGCAGCGCCGTTCTGTGCATATTCCAAAATCTCGGAAATATCCGGGCTGTCAAGGCCGCCCGCAGGCGTGAAGAACTTCAGTCCGTTGCGGAAGAACGGATGGTGGCTCGCCGTAATCTGCACCGAGCAGTCACACGGCAGCTCCAAAACCGCCATGAACATCGACGGAGTAGAGGCAAGGCCGCAGTCGTAAACCGAAGCACCGTACGTCGTAAACGCGCGGAACAGCGCCGCCGCAATACGGTCTGCGGAAATGCGGGAGTCATGGCCGACGGCAATTTTCAGCCCCTCGGCGCACTTATCCAGGTGCTTTTCGCACCAAACGAGAAAACCGGCCGCAATGCGCTCCACGACCTCATCGGTCAGGTTAATCGGCGCGCCGCCGCCTTCACTTGCAACACCGCGAATGTCAGTGCCGCTTTTCAAAGTTTTATAGGCAAACATGGAAAAGACCTCCTGTTTCATTTTGCATTTTATCCAAGCTTATTATAATACAACTCCCGTAAAATGAAAAGAGCTTTTTGATTTTTGACAAATACGTTTTAGTATGGCTAAAATCGTCTACAAACTGCAAGCTGTAAACCGAAAAATTGCAAATTTCATGTAAAATCAAAAATTTTTTCAAAAAAGTGTTGACAAAATGAAATATTGGTGGTATAAACTTAGCATAATAATTCAAGGGCACAGATGAAGAGAAGTACCCGGCAGACCGCTTTGCACAGTGAGCGGGGGAGAGTGTGAACCCCGCGTAAGCACACCGGCGAATAACACTTCGGAGCCTCAAGCCGAAAAGATGCGTATATCTCAGTAGGTGCGACGTGTGGCGGCGCGTTAAGCCGTGCCTGTCTTGTTAGAGACAGTAAAGGTGATCTTCTTTATAAGATAATTTAGGTGGCACCGCGGATACAACAGCTATTCGTCCTAAGAAATTGGGACAAACGGCTGTTTTTTTATTTGCGTTTGGACTGAAATTATTTTATTTGGAGGGAACCGATATGTGTTCGATTATGGGTTACACAGCAAAAGACATTCGTTTGGAAGATTTACGAAAGGGCTTTGATAAAACCGTTTCCCGCGGGCCGGATATGTCCCGCACACTGGAAACGCCCGCAGGTTGGCTCTTTTTCCACCGCCTCGCCATCATGGGCCTCACAGAAGAAGGCATGCAGCCGTTTGAGCTGGACGGTTCCGCCGTCGTCTGCAACGGCGAGCTCTACGGCTTCCGTTCCGTTAAAGAGGAGCTCCGGAGAAAAGGCTACACCTTCAAAAGTGACTCTGACTGCGAAATTTTACTCCCTCTCTACAAAGAAGAGGGCACCGAGATGTTCAAGAAGCTCGACGCCGAGTTTGCCCTGATTATTTACGATGCCGAGACTGATAGCTTCATCGCTGCGCGCGACCCTATCGGCATCCGCCCGCTCTACTACGGGTACAGCGAAAGCGGCCACATTGTGTTTGCCAGCGAGCCGAAAAACCTCGTCGGCCTGTGCCATCGCGTTATGCCGTTCCCGCCGGGCCACTACTATAAGGACGGCAAATTTACCTGCTACTGCGACATCGCCGAAGTCGAAGAAGTTTGCCGCGATGACCTCGAGACTGTCTGTAAAAACATCCATGATAAGCTCGTTGCCGGCATCGAAAAGCGGCTCGATGCCGATGCCCCGCTCGGGTTTTCTTCTCAGTGGTGGGCTCGATAGCTCCCTCGTCTGCTCCGTCGCGGCAAAGCTTTTAAAGAAGCCCATTCGCACGTTCGCCATTGGCATGAGTGAAGACGCCATCGATTTAAAATACGCCCGCGAAGTTGCCGATTACATTCACAGCGACCACACCGAGGTCATCATCACAAAGGACGATGTTATCGAAAATCTCGAAACCGTCATTGCGCTGCTTGGCACGTATGACATCACCACCATCCGCGCCAGCATGGGCATGTACCTCGTCTGCAAAGCCATTCACGAGCAGACCGATGTCCGCGTGCTGCTCACCGGTGAAATTTCCGATGAGCTCTTCGGCTACAAATATACAGATTTCGCCCCCAGCGCCGCTGCGTTCCAAACGGAAGCCCAAAAGCGCGTGCGGGAGCTTCATATGTACGATGTGCTCCGCGCCGATCGCTGCATCTCCGCCAACTCGCTCGAAGCCCGCGTTCCGTTCGGCGACCTCGATTTCGTCAAATACGTCATGTCCGTTGATCCTGAGATGAAGCTCAACAAGTACAAAAAAGGCAAATACCTCCTGCGCCACGCGTTCGAGGGCGATTACCTCCCGCTGCCGATTTTATACCGCGAAAAAGCCGCGTTCTCCGATGCCGTCGGTCACTCTATGGTCGATTACCTCAAGGCCTACGCCGAAACAAAGTATACCGATGACGAAATGAAGCTCCGCGCCGCAAAATATCCGTTCGCAACGCCGTTTACGAAAGAATCCCTTCTCTACCGTGAAATTTTTGAAAAATACTATCCCGGTCAAGCGGAAATGGTCAAGGACTTCTGGATGCCGAACAAAGCGTGGGAGGGCTGCGACGTCAACGATCCCAGCGCCCGCGTGCTCGCGAACTACGGTGCTTCCGGCGAATGATTGGAAAGGTTCATAAACTTTCTCAATGTTTAACAAATTCACTGAAAATTTAACCTGAATGCAACACACCTTTTTTCCGTTTAGCCCTTGTGTATTTTCTGCTGTTGTGATAGAATAAAGCCATCATAGGATATTATGGTTTTCCACATAGAACCCTATCGGCAAACCATAATGAGACTAAATCTCATATCGAAGGAGAGATGACTGATGTCCAAGATGATCGAACTTCACGACATCGATGTTCCGGGCTTCCTGTCTGTACTGGATAGCTGCGAGGGCAATGTGTATCTGATGACGCGCGACGGTGATAAGCTGAACCTGAAAAGCAAGCTGTGTCAGCTCATCGGCCTTACGTCTCTGATCGAAGGCGGAAAGATCGCAGAAGCCTTTGTGGTCTGCGATAATGAAGCGGATGAATCCAAGCTGTTCCGCTTTAACCTTTACAAGGACGAAACGCAAGGTAAGTAAAGAGTAGGATTTGCAAAATAAGCTGCTGCAAGTAAAAACTGCGGCAGCTTTTTTGTATCGCGTAAAACAAATTATGTAAACAAAAAGGAGAGACTCATGCCACAAAAAAGAACCGGCGCAGGCCGTCGCCGCCAACCCCGGAACAAAAAAACGCTTTCCGCCGTCATCAGCGCCGTCCTTGTGCTCGCGGCGGTGCTTGTCTATTATTTCCCGGAGCTTGAAACGTACCTCACCGGTGTACCGAACACAGACTCAAGCGCCCCCGCACAGCCAACCCAAAGCACCGGCACCGACGCCGACTGCGCCGTCTACTTTTTAGATGTCGGGCAGGGGGATAGCATTTTAATTCAAATCGGTACCGATTACAACATGCTCATTGATGCCGGCACCCGCGAAGCGGGGGATACCATCGAAAGCGACCTCGAGGCGCTCGGCGTCACATCGCTTGATGCTGTTGTCGCCACGCACCCGCACGCAGACCATATCGGCTCTATGAAGCAGATTATCGAGGATTACACCATCGGCACGTTCTACATGCCCCTTTTGCCCGACGACCAAACGCCCACCACCGCTACATACGAAAATATGCTCGATACCCTGCTCGACAAAAACGTCCAAACCGAGCAGATCTCCACCGATACAAAAATCTCCGCGCCCGAAAACGCCAATTTTGCCGTCCTATCCCCGGAAAAGGACGAGATATTCGATAACCTCAACAACTATTCCGCTGTTCTGCGCTTCACCTACGGCAATATCTCCTTTATGCTCACCGGCGACGCCGAAACCGAGGTTGAAGAGAATATCTTAGCACGCGAAACAAATATCACCGCTAACATTTTAAAGTGCGGTCACCACGGCTCGTCCACATCGTCCTCCATGGATTTTCTCCGCGCCGTGAACCCCGCTGTCGCCGTCATATCCTGCGGGCAGGATAATAAATACGGTCACCCGCACCACGAAACGCTCGAAAGTCTTTCCGAACGCAACTGCAAGATCCTGCGCACCGATACAGACGGCACCGTCGCCGTTACAACGGACGGCAATACGTATTCCGTCTATACGTGGTCGGCGGAAAACGGCCTTTCTCCGGCAGCGTAAGTTCGCGTAAAAAATTTTGACGAAAACACAAATCTATGCTATACTGATAAAAATAAATTCCGACCCATGACGGAAATAAAGGATGGTTTTTATGCTGACAGAAAGCAAAAAGGCGTTTATCGAGTTCATGATGTCCGCAGACGTGCTGCGTTTCGGCTCCTTCGTCACGAAGAGCGGCCGCAATACGCCGTACTTCGTCAATACCGGCAACTATAAGACCGGCGAGCAGATCGCAAAGCTCGGCAAGTTCTACGCATCGCTCATCAAGGAGACCGTCGGCGAAGATTTCTCCGCCATGTTCGGCCCGGCGTACAAGGGTATTCCGCTTGTCACAGCCGCCGCTGCGTCCCTCTATAACGAGTATGGCATCTCGAAGCCCTACTTCTTTAACCGCAAGGAAGAGAAACGACCACGGCGAAGGCGGCAGCCTCGTCGGCT
>ENA-OQKL01000127-OQKL01000127.1-human-gut-metagenome-genome-assembly--contig:-NODE-127-length-25990-cov-3.471484_pt1 | contig 25990 bp, 26 predicted proteins | sample MGYA00242779_ERZ504800 | MGnify/ENA primary metagenome ERZ504800 (study PRJEB26092, sample SAMD00036410) | human gut metagenome | host: Homo sapiens | study: EMG produced TPA metagenomics assembly of... | reverse complement strand
GTGAAGCCGAGCACCGTAGAAGCCGTGGTGCCGTAGGGATAATAGCGCTTGTAGTCTTCCATCAGCGTGATGCCGCGGCCGATCTTTTCGTCCTTGATATACTGCACGATCTCATCGCGCACCTCGGTCTCCACCTTGCGCTTGACATAGACAAAGTAGCTGTTCTGCTGCGCTTTTTTTAAGACATCGTCGTAATCGAGCCCTAAAATTTCGGAAAGGCCCTTTGCAATCTTCACGTCGTCGCCTTCGTCGATGTAGTTCGGCTCCAAGGCGACCGTCCACACGCTGGCGCTCTGCGCCAAGACCTTTGTGCCCGTGGCGTCGTAAATGGTGCCGCGCGAGGGCGTAAGCTGCGTGGATTGCAAACTCTGGTCAACCGCATCGGTCTTTAAGGTTTCGCCGTTGACAAGCTGCAGGCGGACAAGGTTTGTGATAACGGCGCCAAACCCGAGCACCAGCACAAAGCCCACGATGACCATTGTGCGCTGCCAGACGCCGGAACGATTTGATTTTGCCATGTAAAAAATGCCGTCCTTTCTGCTGCGCCCTTCATTCGCAGCCAAAAGTTGCCGTATACCGAAAAATGAGAGTTAAGAATAAACTCTCAACTCTCCTCTCAAATTCCCCTCTGCCGGGGGCCGCATAACCCATTTGTATTCTTTCATGCCGCAAAATAGCAGCGTATCCGCAAAAAATTCGTATGTATAAAGGCTAAATCAGGAAAAGAGCGACTGCAAGACCTGCCAGATACGGTCCAACAGGTTCGGTGTCTTTTCGGCCTGCACTACGGTGCCCTCATCATCCTGCGTGAGGCTGATGTAGGAGGTCTGCCCGTCCGCTACCTTTTCCATGCCGAGCTTTTCGCGCGCGATCTGCTCGATCTCCTCCGTATTGAGCTTGGAGGCCGCCTGCATTTCGAGCTGAATGGCAATGCTTTTCTCCTGCGAAAGGCTCTCGTTCGCCGTGTTGATCTCATCGGTGAGCTCCGTGAGCTGCACCTGACTGAACACCACCGCACCGATGGCGCCGACGATGACCAGCACTACCGCAAGATTCATGAGCATTTTTGACCGTATTTGCACTGTGTCTGTGACTGCGGCGCAGCTGGTTTTTCATCCAGCTTCACCACATTGTTTTTCTGGTTTTGTTTTTGGGGCGCTTTCGGCTCCGGAAGCTTCGGTACCGCGCTGCCGTGATCTCTGCTGTCGAAAAGATCAAAATCGTATGCGTTTGATGTAGATGCCATGTTGTTTCCTCCTTTCGGAAACTTATCCCAACAAATTCAGCTGTATTCTCTCAGGGATATCCTAATCTTTCAAAATCTCACAGTTTTTCAATAACGCGCAGCCTTGCGCTGCGGGCGCGCGGGTTTTCGCGAAGCTCTTCCTCACTCGGCGCAAGACCCTTTTTGTAGATGAGCTTGCCCTTCGGCTTGTTGCCGCACACGCACACGGGGAAATCCTTCGGGCAGGTGCAACCCTCGCACCACTTGTTCATCTGCTGCTTGACGATGCGGTCTTCAAGCGAATGGAACGTGATGACGGAAAGCCTGCCGCCGGACTTTAACAGCCCGAACGCCGCCGCAAGACCTTTTTTGAGCGCGTCCAGCTCGCCGTTTACCGCAATGCGCAGCGCCTGAAACGTTCTTCTGGCCGGATGGCCCTCCGCGCGGCGCACCGCTGCCGGCACGCTTTCGCGGATGATCTCCGCAAGCTCTAATGTAGTTTCAATCGGTTTTTCTTCACGCGCTTTCACAATGCCCTTTGCAATGCGCACCGCGCTTTTATCTTCGCCGTAACGGCTGATGATCTCGGCCAATTCCTGCCAAGAGAGTGTGTTTACAAGGTCTGCGGCCGAGGTGCCGCTTTGGCTCATGCGCATATCGAGCGGGGCGTCGGCGTGGTAGGAAAAGCCGCGCTCTGCGGTATCGAGCTGATAGGACGAAACGCCGATATCGAGCAGCACACCGTCGACATTAACGATGCCGTGCTCTAACGCGATCTTGTCCATATCGCAGAAGTTACCCATGGCAACGACGGAGCCGGGATATTTACCGAACCGCTCTTTCACAACGGCAATGGCGTCCGGGTCGCGGTCGATGGAAAGCAACGTGCCCGTTGTCAGGCGCTGTAAAATCGCGCCGGAGTGGCCGCCGCCGCCCGCGGTGCCGTCTATATAGGTGCCTTCCGGGTCGATGTTCAAGGACTCGATGGTCTCTTTGAACAACACCGGTTTATGCTCAAAATGAATTTCACTCATGATATATTTGTCCGGCGGAACGGATGCGTTCCGGCAGACACTCCTCATTGAACTTTACCCGAAAAAAGCCGGGCTGATGAGCGCCAAGCGGGGCGAAAAGGCAATGAAAATCCAAAGCCCATGCGGTTTTCCGCAGGGTTTTCGCTGCTTGCACGTCCATTATACCTTATCCCACATAGAAAATCAACCCGCGGCAAAAAAATTTATGTTTACCATGTTCGATGAAAAAGCGCGGATTTCCGATATTTTTCTTGGGTTTTGTTCGTATATTTTCCGATTTTCGGCAAAATAGCGGTATGTTGAAAATTCTGTGCATTCTCATGCAAAAAAACTTTTGCAGTTTGTTCACATTCCCGGTTTTCGGGATACCCCTAATTGGGTCTCCCGCGCATCAACAGTCCACCGGACTATTGATGCTCCCGTCCTGCTTTTTGCGAACGCAACAGAATTTCGCTTTCTGCGGAAAGCGACTCAAGGCGCTGCCTTGAAAATCCGCAAGTTTTCTCAGAGAAAGCTTGACTAAAGACTTTAAACCGCCGTTTCCGTTCGCTCGTTTTGCTATGAAAAAACGGCAGCTCGCCCAACTGCCGCGAACTGCCGTTTAAAGCTCTTAAATTACTGCTGTGCGCTTGTGCCGTGGATGGACTGGCGGGTCTTTCTCAGCTCTGCAAGGCTTGCGCTCATCGCGTCGTCCGTGCGGCGGAGCAGGTCTTCCACATAGTCGTTGGAGGCCTTCTGCATGCTGCGGAACTTCTCCTGCGTCTGCGCCATGATGTCGTTTGCCTTTGCCTGTGCCTGGCGCACGATCTCTTCCTGGTTGACGAGTGCCTTTGCCTTCTCCTCTGCGACGCGCACGATGGTCTCCGCCTCGCGCTGTGCCTCGCTGATGATCTGGGCGCGGTCTGCAACAATGGCCTTTGCCTTGCGCACTTCGGACGGGATCGCCTCACGGATCTCATCTAAGATCTGTTTTGCGTCTTCGCTATCTATAAACGATTTACCGCCTGCAAAGGGAAGGTGCCAGCCTTTCTCCAGTACGTCGGTCAATTCATCAATCAAATCTTCTACGGTTGCCTGCGTGTTGCTCATAAAAAATCCATTCCTTTCGTATTTTTAGCCGCATTTAGTCTGCCGTGCGGCAAAGTCTCTGATTTATTTTCTCTAAAAGGCACTCGGGCACAAAATGGGAAATATCGCCGCCGAAGCCCGCAATCTGCTTGACCATGCTGGAGCTGAGGAACATGTGCTCGATGCTGGTCGGCAGGAACAGCGTTTCAAACTCCGGGTTCAGCTTTTTATTGGTGAGCGCCATCTGAAATTCATATTCAAAGTCGGAGATTGCGCGCAGACCCTTCACAATGGCAGCCGCATGCTTTTCGCTTGCGTAATCCGCCAAAAGACCGCGCACGCAGTCTACCTCTACATTTTCCATATCGGCCGTGACGGTGCGCAGCATTTCCATGCGCTCCTCCACCGTAAAGCTCGCGCGTTTATCCGGGTTTACCGGTACCGCGACGATGACTTTGTCGAAAATTTTGCACGCACGGGAGATGATGTCCATGTGTCCCAGCGTGACCGGGTCAAAGCTGCCCGGACAGATCCCTATTCTCATTGATATACCGCCCTTTTTGCGCTTACACCATGCTTTGATGGCGATACGCGGTCAGCAAGATTTTTCCGTAACGGTAGTCGCGCACGCGCACGAATTCCCCCGCCGTCTCCGGCAGCTCTTCGTCCGTGGGGTGCTCGCAGATCACGATGCCGCCGCGGTTCATGTGCGGCGTGACCGCAAGGAGCGCCTTTGTGAGCGTGCCCGTGCGATACGGCGGGTCGAGAAACGCGATGTCGAAGGTCTCGGTGCAGCGCAGCAGATACGAAGCATACTCCGCGTTCATTACCTGCGCTTCGTTTTCAAACCCTGTGGTGTGAATGTTCTCCAGCACGACGCCGCAGGATGCCTTGGCGCTGTCTACGAACACAGCGCGCTTTGCGCCGCGGCTGAGCGCCTCGAGACCGATCTGGCCGGAGCCCGCAAACAGGTCGAGAAACACGCGGCCCTCCAGATCAAACTGCAAAATGTTGAAAAGCGCCTCTTTTACGCGGTCCGGCGTGGGACGCACAGCATCGCCCGGGAGCGTTTTCAATTTTCTGCCTCGGCGGGAACCGGTTATGATACGCACAGCCGAACACTCCTTTCTCTTTTGGAAGTCCGTGTCCGAAATCTAAAAAACATGTACGGACACACTTCAAGTTATTATCTCATTTGAATAGAAATATGTCAACCGTTTTTGCGCAGTTTTTGCAGAGAAACGTCGAAAAATACGCAGGAACAACGTTATTCCCCATCGTTTTCTTCACTGTGGAAATAACGGTAGACGGCGCGGGCAGCAGGGGCGTTCATGCCGGGCGTTTCCTCCAGCATTTCCTCCGTCGCCTCGCTGACGGCGCGTATGGTTGTAAAGTGCTTCATCAGCGCTTTGGCGCGCGTTTCACCGATGCCCGGAATGGACGTGAGCGTGGTGGAGATGGTCGCCTTTTTGCGCTGCTGGCGGTGGTAGCCGATGGCAAAGCGGTGCACCTCGTCCTGAATGCTCGACACCAGCGTGAACACCGCGCGGGTAGACTGAATGGCGATTTCGCCGCCGTCCTCCGTGATGGCGCGCGTGCGGTGCTTATCGTCCTTTACCATGCCGTATACCGGCACATCGATGCCCATTTCGCGCAGAAGCGGACGTATGGCGCCCACGTGCCCTTTGCCGCCGTCGAGCAGAATGAGGTCGGGCAGTCTGCCGAAGCCCTCGGGCTTATCGGCGGCGCGGTATTCTTCAAATCGGCGGCGGATGACCTCGCGCATGCTGCCGTAGTCGTCCTGTCCGATGACAGTCTTGATTTTAAACTTGCGATACGCGCTTTTCAGCGGGCGGCCGTTTTCAAACACGATCATACCCGCAACGTTCTCGCCGCCCGCAAGGTTTGAAATATCGTAGGATTCAATATATTCCGGCGTTTTGGGCAGGTTTAAGAGCTGGCGCAGTTCATCGAGCGCGGAGGTCTCACGGCCCGTGGCGCGGCCCATAGCCTGCGCAAGCGCTTCCGCGGCGTTCGTGCGGCACATTTCCACAAGCTGCTTCTGTTCGCCCTTTTGCGGAATGTGGAACTTCACGCGGCGCTCCGCCTTTTTCGTCAGCCATTCTTCAAGGACGCCGTCGTCGTTGACGGGGCCGTCTATCGTGATGACGGGCGGGATCTTATCGCGCATCGAATAATATTGCATGACAAATTCGCTGCGGATCTGCTCCGGCTCATCGTCGGCGTTTAATAAAAATGATTCGCGGTCATACAGTCTGCCGCCCGCAAAGCGGAACACCTGAATGCTCACCTTTTCGCCGCCGAGCACGAGCGCGATGACGTCCTGTTCCGGCACGCGGCTTGCGACAACCTTTTGGCGCTCTTTCAGCTTGTTGATAGCCGTAATGCGGTCGCGGATGCGCGCGGCAAGCTCAAAATCGAGATTTTCAGCCGCCTCGTTCATTTTCTCCGTCAGCGTGCGCACAGAATCGCTTGTGCCGCCGCGGATAAAATCGAGCGCCTCCTGCACGGCCTCGTTGTATTCCTTTTGGCTCACGTGCCCGCGGCACGGGGCGCAGCACTGCTTGATGTAGTAGTTGAGGCACGGACGGCCCCTGCCGATCTCCTGCGGGAATTTGCGCGTGCAGGACGGCAGACGGAAAATCTTCCGCGCCTCCTCCACGGTGTCCTTGATTGTCCACGCGGAAAGGTATGGGCCGATATACTTTGCGCCGTCATTCAGGACCTGCTTCGTCTCCGAAATGCGCGGCCAGTCACCCGCTGTCACCTTAATATAACTGTACCCCTTATCGTCCTTTAAGAGGATGTTGTACTTCGGCTGGTGCTGCTTGATTAAACTGCTTTCCAAAATGAGCGCTTCAAACTCGCTGTCCGTCAGAATATACTCGAAATACTCGACATTTGAGACCATGCGGCGCACCTTTTCATTATGGTTTTTATCCGAGCCGAAATACTGGCTGACACGGTTTTTAAGCGCTTTCGCCTTGCCGATGTAGATGATGGTATCATCGCGGCTGTGCATGATATACACGCCCGGGTGAAGCGGCAGCTTCATCGCCTTTTTGCGCAGCTCTTTGATATGCGCCATTTTTTCTTCCGTAAGCTGTACCATGCGCACCTCCATGCGACTTAGTCACTAAGCGACTGAGAAAGAAGAAACGCCTACCGGAAATGCTCCGATAGGCGCCGTTTTGACAAGCTGAAATTATTCGGCAAAGCCGGATTCAACAAGAGCCACGAGGCTGTCAACAGCTTCCTGCTCGTCGGAACCATCAGCGATGATGTCGATCGACGTACCGCCGACGATGCCCAGAGACAGAACGCCCAGCAGGCTCTTTGCGTTTACGCGGCGCTCATCCTTTTCAACCCAGATGGAAGACTTAAACTCGTTTGCCTTCTGGATGAAGAAAGTTGCCGGTCTTGCATGGAGACCAACCTGATTCTGAACCAAAACGTCCTTCTTAACACACATTGCGATTCACTCTCCTGTAAGTAATACATTACATACTCTGAATGTCAAACATGATTCTAAAGCTCAAAATGCTTCAATATAAGTTATTATAGCATAATTTGTCCCCCCGTCAAGCGGGGTACCCCATTTTTGGATATATGCCCGTGGCATATCGCTATGAAACGATCCGTGTTTGTGCATTTTGCTCTGCTTGTTGAAAACATTTCGTAAAATCAGTTCGCCACAGAGGGTTAAACATTCCTAAAATCCGCTTATTTTCTGCCGAAAGCGCGTTTTTCTTCCGCAGTCAGCTCAGCTTTTTCAAAGAGGTCCGGGCGGGCTTTCTGCGTGACCTTCAAAGATTGTTCGCGCCGCCATTTTTTGATGTTTTCGTGGTGGCCGTTTAAAAGCACCTGCGGTACCTCTCTGCCGCGCCAAGCAGAGGGACGGGTATACTGCGGATATTCCAAAAGCCCGTCATAATGGCTTTCTTCCTCAAAGCACACGTCTTCGGAAAGCACGCCGGGCAGCATGCGCGCCACGGCATCGGTGAGGATTACGGCGGGCAGCTCGCCGCCCGTCAGGACAAAATCGCCGATGGAGATTTCCTCCACGTCGTATTCCTCCAAAACGCGCTCATCCACACCCTCATAATGCCCGCAAAGCACGATGATATTCTCGTTTTTGGCGAGCTCCTTCACTTTTTCCTGGTCTAAGACCCGTCCGCGGGGGGACATATACACAATATGCGGGCGCACGGCGGTTTGTTCGATGATCTCGTCAAACGCCTTCGCTATGGGCTGCGCCATCAAAAGCATGCCCTTTCCGCCGCCGAACGTGCAGTCGTCCACGCGCTTGTGCACGCCCTCACCATGGTCGCGCAGCTGGTGACAGCACACCTGCAAATACCCGCGTGCGCGCGCACGGCCGATGATGCTCTCGTTCAAAATATTCTCGCACATTTCGGGGAAAAGTGTCACAATATCAATCCGCATCCGCTGCCTCCCCGGCGTTTACGGGCACGGTCTCCGCGCCGTCGCCGAAAATACCCGGAATGGGCTTTACAAACAGCTTTCCGCTTTCAATGTCCGTCTTCGCGATCATGGCGTCCACGGCGGGGAACAGAAATTCCTCGCCCGCGCCGTTTACAATGCGGTACACGTTGTTCGCACCGGTCTCGAAAACGTCCTGCACCGTGCCGTATTCCGCGCCCGTTGCGTCATCGATGACATGAAGGCCGATGAGATCTTCCACGAAGTAGCGGTTTTTCGGCAGACGCACGTCGTTTCGGTCAAGATATAGAATTTTGCCCCTGTACAGGTCGGCCTGTGTGGCGCTTTCCACGCCCTTTAAGCGAACCAGCAAAAGGCTTTTGTGTACGCGGGAAGATAGGAGCCCGGCATCCGTTTTGCCGCCGTCAAAATACAGGGTCTTCACTTTTTTCAGAAAATCGGCGGAATCGCACCACGGTTCCACGCGCATTTCGCCGCGCACGCCGTGCGTACCCACGATCCTTCCCGCTTCCAGAAATTGGTTTTTTCATTGTGTTTTCCTCGGCTCTGCCGCAGCGAAAGCCTTCCTCTCTTTTAATATAAAAAGGACGCACGAAGCCCGTGCGTCCCTCTTTCGATCAATCGATCTCAACAACGACCTTTTCGCTGCTGCGTGTTGCTGCGGCACGCATAACAACGCGAATCGCTTTCGCAATGCGGCCCTGCTTGCCGATTACTCTGCCCATGTCCTCTTCCGCAACGTGAAGATGATAGACGACGGAACCGTCTTCCTTGGGCTCATCGAGTGTAACGGAAACCTCTTCCGGCTTTTCAACAAGACCCTGCGCGATGATTTTCAGTAATTCCTGCATAAGATTGTTCCTTTCTCAAACGAGAAGACGGGCAATCAGATAACACCGTGCTTCTTGAACAGTGCCTTAACGGTATCGGTCGGCTGTGCGCCCTTTTCCATCCAAGCCTTTGCCTTTTCCGGATCAACCTTTACAACGCTCGGCTCTTCCATCGGGTTGTAGTAGCCGATTTCCTCAATGAAACGGCCGTCTCTCGGGTAACGGGAATCTGCAACAACGATGCGGTAGAAAGGAGCCTTCTTAGCACCCATTCTGCGAAGTCTGATCTTAACCATGGTAATTTCCTCATATTATAAAAATAAGTTTATCTATTAACCAACGATTCGTCGGCAATATTTACAATTCAAATATACGTCTTGCGTCAGAAACAAATGAAATTCGTTTCTTTATCGCATTTACATTGGGAAGCCGCCCATGCCACCCATATCCGGGCCGCCGAAACCGCCCATGCCGCCCATACGCGCCATCATTTTCTTGCCCTTTTTGCCGCCGAACTGCTTCATCAGCTTCTGCATCTGCTTGAGCTGGTTGCAAAGACGGTTGACGTCTTCCACCTTCATGCCGCAGCCTGCCGCGATGCGGCGCTTGCGGGAAGCCTGCAAAAGCTCCGGCTTTGCGCGTTCTTCGGGGGTCATGGAAAGGATGATCGCCGCGTTGCGGTCCATAATGCGGTCGTCAATGTCCATTTCATCGAGCTTCGAGCTGTTGATGCCGGGCAATTTCGAGAGGATGCCCTTTAACGGGCCCATCTTCTTCACCTGCTGGAACTGCTCCAAGAGGTCGTTGAAGTCCATCTTGTTCTGCATCATGCGCTCTGCGGTGCGCGCCGCGGACTTTTCATCGATTTTCGCCTGTGCGTCTTCGATGAGGGACAGCACGTCGCCCATGCCGAGGATACGGCTCGCCATACGGTCGGGTGGAAAACCTCGAGGTCGTCGATCTTTTCGCCCGTGCCGGCAAACTTGATAGGCTTGCCGGTGATGGCCTTAACGGAAAGCGCCGCACCGCCGCGGGTATCGCCGTCGAGCTTTGTTAAAATCACGCCCGTGATGTCGAGCAGATCATCAAACGACTTTGCGACGTTCACGGCCTCCTGGCCGGTCATGGCGTCCACCACGAGCAGAATGTCCGTGGGGTTCACCGCTTCTTTTATATTTTTCAGCTCATTCATGAGCGCTTCATCGATCTGCAGACGGCCTGCGGTATCGATGATGACGTAATCGTTGCCGTAGTCGCGCGCGTGGCGAACGGCCGCCTGCGCGATCTTCACCGGGTCTTCGGTGCCCATCTCAAAGACGGGTACGCCGGCCTGTGCGCCCACGACCTGTAACTGCTTGATTGCCGCCGGGCGGTAAATATCGCCTGCAACGAGCAACGGACGGCTGCCGCGGCTTTTCAGCATTTTCGCAAGCTTTGCGCTGTGCGTCGTTTTACCGGCACCCTGCAAGCCGCACATCATGATGACAGCCGGCGGGTGCGCGGGCATTTTCAGGCGCTCTTCGCTGCCGCCCATCAAAGCCGTCAGCTCTTCGTTGACGATCTTGATGACCATCTGCGCGGGGGTGAGGCTTTCCATAACGTCCTCGCCCACGGCGCGTTCCGTAATGCGCGCGGTAAAGTCCTTTGCGACCTTGTAGTTGACGTCGGCTTCGAGAAGCGCCAAACGCACCTCGCGCATGGCCTCCTTAACGTCGCTTTCCGTCAGCTTGCCTTTGCTTTTTAACTTTTTAAACGCGTTGCCGAGCTTATCGGCAAGACCTTCAAACGCCATGTAAAAATCCTTTCAGAGCCGCGCCGCTCAGTCCGTCAGCTTCTTTGCGGAGCGCAAAATGCTCTCCACGTTCTGCCGAATGACCGGGTCGCCGCCGTTCTTTTCGTTTTCCGCTTCGATCTGTAACGCGTGGTCGCAGATCTGCGTCAGTTCTTCCTGCACGCTGCGGAAGCGCTTTGCAAGACCCAGCCGTTCTTCCATTTCAAGAAGCTGCTGTTCGGCGCGCTTGATGCCGTCGCGCACGCCCTGCCGCGTGATGCCCTTCTCCTCTGCAATCTCCGCTAAAGAAAGGTCTTCGTTATAATAGCATTCCACGACCTCGCGCTGCTTTTCGGTGAGCATGTCGCCGTAAAAATCCAGCAGGAACGTGATGCGCAGATCCTTTGCCATAGTTCGCTCCGTTTCCGGGCGTTTTCAATTTTAAGCGCCCTGCTGTAAAGTTTTTTTCTTTACAGCTTTTGTATTATACAATAGCCGCCTTGCTTTGTCAAGCATTTTCGCCGTAAAAATGCGCCCGTTTTCGGCACTTTGCGCCGCAATGCTATACGCCTGCGGCGTATGGTTTGGCTTCACTGTGCTATTTGGCTTGCGCCTGATGTTATCGCTCTGCGGGCAATTTTGCGCACGACATACATCACCAAAAACCAAAGCCCACGATTTTTGCATAACGTATGCTTTACAAACCCAGTTTTGCATGGTATATTTATTCGTATAGCGCAAACGGGTGTATTTTTGCAAGCTCACTCGTCTGTGCTTGCATTCAGTTCCGTTCGGCGGAGATTTTCTCTGTGCGGCGGGATACGGAAGGAAGCGAAATTTTGATTTACTTTAACTGTGATTACACCGAAGGCTGCCACCCGAACATTTTAAAGCGCCTTTGTGAAACGAATATGATGCAGACTGTCGGCTACGGCGAGGACGAAATTTGCGATTTGGCGCGCGCGAAGATCCGCAAAGCATGCGGTCGCGAGGACGTGGACGTGCATTTTCTCGTCGGCGGCACGCAGACAAATGCCACCGTTATTGCAGCGATTCTTCGCCCGCACCAGGGTGCGCTGAGTGCGGACACCGGACACATCAACGTGCACGAGACCGGCGCGGTGGAAGCAACAGGTCACAAAGTGCTGCCCCTGTCCTCCACCCCGGACGGCAAGATCACCGCAGAACAGGTGGAAAACGCCTATCTGGCGCACGTGAACGATGCCTCGTTTGAGCACATGGTGCAGCCGAAGCTCGTTTACATCTCCCTGCCCACGGAAAACGGCGGGTTATATTCCAAAGCGGAGCTGACCGCCCTGCACGATGTCTGCACGCGCTGCGGGCTGTACCTCTTTATTGACGGCGCACGTCTCGGCTACGGCCTGACGGCTCCCGAAAATGACGTGACGCTCGCGGATCTCTGCGCGCTTTCCGATGTCTTCTACATCGGCGGCACGAAGGTCGGTGCTTTGTTCGGCGAAGCGGTCGTAATCACGAACCCGGCGCTCAAAACGGATTTCCGCTACCACATCAAGCAGCGCGGCGGCATGCTGGCTAAGGGCCGTCTGCTTGGTATTCAGTTTGACGAGCTTTTCACGGACGATCTTTATTTCAAGATCAGCGAAAAAGCCGTGCGGCAGGCAAAGCGCATTGCAAAAGCGTGCGAAGACGCGGGCTGCGCGTTCTTTGCCCCCTCGCCGACGAACCAGCAGTTCCCCATTTTCCCGGATACTGCGCTCGAAAAGCTCGCGGAAAAGTATAAGTATTCCTATTGGGCGCGCGTGGACGAAACACACAGCGCCGTCCGCCTTTGTACAAGCTGGGCGACGACGGACGAAAACGTGGACGCACTCTGCAAAGACATTGCGTCCATCATGGCAGAATAACGCGGACTGCGGCTTTCTGCCCCGTTTAGAGGAGGAAAACCCGTATGAAGTTATTTGAAGAACTCACCCAGCTGCACGGCGTCAGCGGCTACGAGACCGCCGTTGCAGACTATATTAAAGAAAAGTTAGCCCCGCTTGCTGACGACATTACCACCGACCCAAACGGCAGCGTCATCGCCTATTTTAAGGGCACGGGCGAGCACAAAAAGCGCATAGAGCTTGCCGCCCACACCGATGAGATCGGCTTTCAGGTCATTAAAATTGAGGAAGACGGCCGCATTATGTTTAAGGAGCTCGGCTGCTGCTGGACGTTTACAACGTACCAGAGCCGCGTCCGCTTCCGCAACGGCGTGGTTGGCGTGGTCGCAAGCCGCATCCCGCCGGAAAAGCTGAGCGCCGGCGGCTATAAGCGCTATACCGATTGCTACATCGACATCGGTCTGCACAGCAAGGAAGAAGTTTTAAAATACGTTGATGTCGGCGACGTTGCATGCTATGAGGGCCCGTACACGGAGCTTGCGCCGGGCTACATCACCGCAAAGGCCATCGACGACCGCGTCGGCTGCTATATGCTGCTGGCGGCGATGATGAACGTGAAAAAGCCGAAGAACGACATCTACCTCGCGTTCACCGTGCAGGAGGAGGTCGGCACGCGCGGCGGGCAGGTCACGGCGCAGCGTATTCAGCCGGACATCGGCGTCGCGGTGGACGTCACCCCGTGCCACGACCGCCCGGGCGATTTGGAGGGCAGCAACGCGCTCGACCACGGCGTCGCCATCAAAATCTCCGACACCGGTTCCATCAGCGACGAAGGCCTTGTGAATAAATCCATCGCGCTGTGCAAAGAACACAACGTCCCGTACCAGAAAGACGTCATCTATGTCGGCGGCACGGACGCAGGCGCCATGACGCTCGTCGGCGGCGGCATCAAAACGATTGGCTTCTCGGTCGTCACCCGCTACACCCACGGCCCGAACGCCATCGTGAGCCAAAAGGACATCGAAGCGACGGTCAAAATGCTCGAGCTCTTCATGAACGCTGATTTCGAGTAAATTTAAAAGCACATAAAATCAGCGGCGCACAGAGTTTTCACACCCTGTGCGCCGATTGTTTTGTCTTAATATCCTGCTTCCAGCTTCGGCACCGCAACAGGCTTACCGGGGTCGCTGAAATCCCAGTGCATTTCGTGGCGCTCGAAGTAGCCGATGACCTTACCCTCGTCGTCGCGTGCGGTCACAAAAAATCACCTCACACCTCATACGGATGCGTTCAAACTCGATTTTAAAACCTCCGTATTCAGTTCTTTGAATTCCATCATTCTTCCTCCTCATACTCCACGTCCGGGCGAGTGATGGCGATCGGCACGCCGTTCACCTGCACGCCCGCGCCGGCGGGAATGAGGATGTACGGTGCACCGTCAATGTAGCGCGTCTCGATCCACTCGCTGTACTCGGGGTCGACGCGAATTTGCACCTCCGGCGTTTTGATCTCGAATTTCTTCGTCTCCACAAGGTTGCGCGGGCTGAGTGCCGCGTCCGCGCCGAACTGCTCCGCGCAGGCTTCCTCAAACTTTTCGGCTTTCTCGCCCGGCACGCCGCAAGCGGTCAGCATCGTTTTCATCGTACGTCCCGTAATGGTCAGCGGCTCCGGGTCCTTGCTCGCCTTGTGCTCCTCAATCATCCCGCAAAGGCGGCTGTGCACGGTCTGTACGACGTCTAAACTGCACGCGTCATTTAAGGCATCGCCCAAAATCGTGCCAAACGTCGTTTTCTGCTCCTCTGCGGGCATGGGCGCTTCGCGGTTGAACACCGCATCTATAAATTCATCGTAGCTTTCCGAAGCGCTGCGGCAGTAGTACATGGCGCTGTAAATATCGGCGCTGCGGTCGGTGAACGACGGGAACAAAAAGCCCAGCTGCGGCGCGGAAACAATCCAATCGATGTCGCGGTTGTGGAACGTATTTTCCGGCACGTCGTACCCCAAAACGGGCTTTGTCTGCTTCACGGGGCAGACGGTACACAGAACGTAATTATAGATATTCTCCGAGGCGTCCTCCAGCGTTTCGCCGTCCTTTGCGCGGTACGGCACGTCGTATGTATCGTTCGCGAGCAAAATGAGATACGTACCCTCGGGTCTGTATGATGCGATGACCTTCTCAAAAAACATCCGTACGGCTTCTTCATCGGTAAGCTTTGAGTCGCGCAGCGCCATCAGCAGCCGGTGCTCATCGCTGTCAACGACCTGCGCAGTCGTAAACGGCATTTCGATGAGATTTTTGCCGAGCGTGCCGGAAAGCGTGCGGCGCAGCACGGAAAGCATATTTTCACATTCCTCCTGCGGCAGCAGGGAGAGCGGCTGGTCGAATTGCGAGACGATTTCCTGCTTTTCGTTGACGTAGCACCCGCGCACATGGGTGATATTGCTTTTATCCGCCCTGAATCGGCGCGAATTTCCGAGATTTCTTTTCGTTCATTTTGATATCCTCTTATTCTAAAGTCTAAAGAGTTTCGAGCTCTGCAGAGCTCGACCAAGGGCGCTGCCCTTGGATTCCGCCGCCTTTGAAAAGGCGGGCGAAACTTTTAACCGCCGTTGCCGCGGGCTGTGCAAAACTTTGCTATATCATTTTACCCGTTTGGTGCACACCTGTCAATTCACTTCTCCGTCCCAAAACCGTTGCGCGCGCCCAAAATCTGCGGTAAAATGATTTTATAATTTTGAATTTTCTCCGAAAGGATTCTTAGTATGTCCACCTCACAACCTACCCCTGTCCGCGGGCGGTTCGCGCCCAGCCCCTCGGGGCGCATGCACCTTGGCAACCTCTGCTGCGCGCTTCTTGCGTGGCTTTCCGTACGCAGCCAAAACGGCGAGATGCTCCTGCGCATCGAAGACCTCGACCCCGACCGCTGCACACGCGAAAAAGCCGAGCTTTTAATGGACGATCTAACATGGCTCGGCCTCACTTGGGACGAAGGCCCCGGCCATGAGCGCACCCACGCCCCCTACTGCCAAAGCGCACGCCGCGAGCTATACGAATCGGCGTTAAGTGAACTCCGCGCCAAAAACGATGTTTACCCATGCTTTTGCACCCGCGCAGAGCTGCACGCGGTCTCCGCGCCCCATGCGGGCGATGGCACGTTCCGCTACCCCGGTTTATGCCGAAATTTGACGCCCGCCGAAGCCGAAGAAAAAAGCCGCACGCGCCGCCCAAGCTTGCGTTTTTGCGCACCGGATAAATCCGTTACATTTGAAGATCTATACTGCGGCCCGCAAAATATAAATGTTCAGTCCACGTTCGGCGATTTCATTGTGCGCCGCAGCGACGGCGTGCACGCGTACCAGCTCGCCGTCACCGTAGACGATGCTTTAATGGGCGTGACGGAAGTCGTCCGCGGGCGTGACTTGCTCCCTTCCACCGGCTGCCAAATTCAGCTCTTTCACGCACTCGGCCACACACCGCCGCACTACGGACACATTCCGCTGCTCGTCAATCGCGACGGCCGCCGTTTAAGTAAGCGCGAGCGCGACCTCGACATCGGCGTTCTGCGCACGCGTTTCACGCCCGAACAACTCCTCGGCCGCATGGCAAATTTACTTGGTTTCCTCGACCGCCCGGAAAAAATCACCTTAACAGAGCTCATCCCGGTCTACAAAGCGTGGTATGAAACCGCCGACACGCCGAAATTTCCGAAAAATTGCGTTGTTCCCGACAATTTCGCCATAAAATAGCCCGCAAATTTTTCATCGCATCTCGCAGCTTCACGGACGAGGGCAAAACGTTGCTTGAGCACCCGCTTGACAACAGCACAAAGTGCTACTCGCAGCTCGACTGCGGCTGGGCACAGAACGGCGGCGGCTCCCCCCCTTCGTTCATACGCACGAAAAAAGGACTTCTTTTCGGAAGTCCTTTTTGCTGTCTTTAAGTTGTTTACGCCGCTTTCTTATGACGTCCATGCTTTTCCATAAACGCCGGCAACGCTTCCATGCCCTGCGGCGTAACGGGGCGCACCCATTTGCCGGAGTACATGTGCCGCTGCATCAAAATGAGACGGATCGGCTCGTCGATATAGCAGCACGCAAACACGATAAGAAACGGCGCTTTCCACACAAGGCCCGTCAGGCACACCAGCGGCAGCACCATCGCGTACATAAACGCAATTTCGCGGATTGTGCCGAACGCCGCGTCTCCCGCGGCTCTATACGTATCGTTCTGCACCCAGTTGCACATGCGAATAACCGCCGCCACGCAGTAGATCATCAGCATGTGTGAACCGATCTCCATCGATTCGCCGGAAAGACTCATCGCGGAAAGCAGCGGCTTGTGGATACCGAGCAGCACCAGACATACGCACAAAATCGTGCTGCCGCACAGGAACACAAGGCGTTTTGCGCGCTCGTAGGCTGCGTCCAACTCGCCGGAGCCCACGCATGTGCCGACCAAAACGGAAGCCGCATTTGAGAAACCAGCAAAGAAGCTGATAACCATGCCCTCCAGCGTGCGGAACACCGCGATGGCCGCAATGGCCTGTTCGGATTGTCTGCCCAAAACAACGTTGATAACCATGTTGCCCACGCCGATGAGCACTTCGTTGCAGATGATGGGGAAGCACTTGACGAAGTAGATTTTCACCTGCTTCTTATTCCAGCGGAAATGCTTTTTAAAGTGGAACAGATACGGGTACTTCTGTGCACGCGCCAAAATCAAAATGACCAAAACGTTGATAACCGCCGCCAAAGATGTTGCCAGCGCCGCGCCGCGCACGCCCATCTCCGGCAAGCCGAACTTTCCGTAAATGAACACCCAGTTGAGGAAAATATTCGATGCCACCGAGGCGATTGACGCGAACAGCGGGATGCGCACGCGCTCCGTAGAACGCAGCAAAGCGCTCATCGCCATGGAAAACACCTGCACAGGGTAACCGAATCCGATGATGCGCAGATATTCCGCGCCAATCACCTGAATGTTCTCCTTATCCGTATAGAGCTTCATGACGGTTTCCGGCGCAAAAATCGCAAACGCGCCGAATGTAAGCCCCACGATCATCATGCAGGTCAGCGTCAGGCCGTAGGAATGGTCGATGCCGTCGTCATCCTGCGCGCCCCAATACTGCGAGAAAAACAGCATGCCGCCGCCGAAAAAGCCCCAGTAGCCCGCAAACATCAGCGAGGAAAACTGTGCGCAAAGGCCCACCGCGCCCACGGTCGTTTCGCCCAGCGGCGCGATCATCATGGTGTCGATCATGCTGCCGGTCGTCGTCAGCATGTTCTGCAAAGCCACCGGGATCGCAATGATCGCAAGGTTTTTCAGAAATTGTTTCCACGCAAAGCGTGTCTTCGTTTTCATTGTATTTTCTCCCCAAAACTCTAAAATTCGGCCCGCGAACCCCTCAGTGCCGCTTGTGAATCAGTATACCGTATTTCGCGACAAACTTCAATCCTTATTCCGCCGAATTTCCCTGCTTTTTATAACAATCCCGACATGTTTTCAACCGTTTTAAAGCACGCCCACAAAGCAAAAATTGACCCCCTGATACCCATAAAGCAATGACGGAGGAAATGTCGGCTTCATGGGCCTTCAGGGGGTCGGCAAGTGTAGCTTGTTTATTTTGTTGTGCGCAGAGGCTTTACTTCTTCGGCTGAATCAGCGGGTGGAAGCACATGACCTTTCTGACATCGTTCAGATAGGTTTCGCCCGGGCGCGATTTTCTGCATTCGTCCGTCGCATAGGGGCAGCGCGGTGCGAACTTGCAGTAGGTGATGGAATATTCCTTAGACTCCATATCCGGCAACGCCATGTCGTCATCCGCCCACTTGTCGCCGATACGCGGCACAGCGCTCATCAAAAGCTCCGTGTACGGGTGTGCAGGCTCGTCCATGATCTCCTTGGCCGGGCCGTACTCGATGAGACAGCCGCGGTACAGCGTTGCAATGTAATCGGATACATAGTATGCCGTGGAAAGGTCATGGGTGATGTAGATAAAGGAGACCTTGTACTTATCTTTCAGCTCTTGAACAGGTTGACGTATGTTCATTTTCATGGAAGCATCGATGCCGCAACCGGTTCGTCGGCAATGATCAGCTTCGGACGGGTGATAAGCGCACGTGCAATGGAAACACGCTGCAGCTCGCCGCCGGAGAACTGGGTGGGGTATTTGCCCTGTACGACCGCCAGAGAGAGACCGACGCTCTTCAGGGCGTCATCTACAAGGTTTGTAGCTTCTGCTTTGTTTTTCGCAATGCCAAGGCGCAGCGCCGTGTTGAACAGGTAAGAGTCTACCGGCTTACGTGCGGAGAAAGACTCATACGGGTTCTGGAAAACTCGGCTGCACTTCCAGCTTGAACTGCTTTGCGTTGTAGCTTTTCTTATCGCGGTAAGATTTGCCGTCCAGCACGATGTCGCCCATATCCGGGTTGTGCAGACGCAGAACCATCTTACACAGTGTGGACTTGCCGCAACCGGATTCGCCAACGACGGAGAGGATGACCGGCTTATCGTTGTCGATGGAAAGCGTAACGTCGTCAACCGCAACAAGCTTTTTGCCACGAATCATACCGCCTACGCGGAAGATTTTGCTGACGCCCTTGATTTCAAGCAATTTATCAGCCATTCTTCTCTCCCTACCTTCTTCAGCAAATGGCAGGCTGCAAAGCGGCCCGGCTTAAACTTCAATGAACTCCGGAATCTCCTGACGGCAACGATCCGTAGCATGCGGGCAGCGTGCTGCGAAACGGCATCCCGGAGGCGGGTTCTTCAGTGCCGGCGGACGACCTGGAATACCGACCTTCTGGCTCTTATCGCCAACGCGCGGCAGGGAGTCAACCAGCATCTTCGTGTACGGATGGATCGGATCATTAAAGATCGCATCGGTCGGGCCAAGCTCGATGATGCTGCCGGAATACATGATCGCCATGCGGTCCGTAATCTGATAATGTACGCCCATATCGTGGCTGACGATGACCATGGTGTTCTTGAGTTGCTTCTGCAAGCGCATCAGCATTTTCAAAATACCCTTCTGCACAACAACGTCCAGAGCGGTGGTCGGTTCGTCGGCAAGCACGACATTCGGGGACATAAAGGTCGCAAGTGCGATGATAACACGCTGGCGCATACCGCCGGAAAGCTGGAACGGATAAGATTCCAAAATATCCGGGGAAAGATTCAGCTCCTCGAGGTATTTTGCAACCCGTGCGAGGGTCTGCTCTTTCGTTTCGTTCTTGCGGTCTTCCTGCGGGATAGAATCCAAAAACTGCTTTTTCAGGCGAACGATCGGGTTCAGAACGCTCTGTGCGGCCTGCGGAACGTAAGAAATGTTATTCCACCAGGTCTTCTGAATGTTTCCGGATTCATAAGAAAAGGATTGTCCATTCTTTTCGCCGCTGAGGATAACTTTACCTTTGTCGATCTCCAGCGGGAACTCGATAATATCGTAGAGGGTCTTCAGCAGTGTGGTCTTGCCGCAGCCGGATTCACCGGCGATGCCGAATATCTCGTTATCGTGGATCTCAAAGTTCAGGTCGTTAAGGACGTGAACGTCACCGTCGATGAGCTTGTAAGAAGTGGACAGATTTTCGACTTTTAACATATTCGTTACCTGCCTCTCTTCATGGATAAGTAATCGTTATAGCCCGTAATGAGTAAGAACAGGCCGACAAACAGAATAACCGTTGCAACGATCGGTGCGCCGATCCAGAGATACTGCTTGTTGAAAATTGCGTTGTAGCTTCTTGCCCACTGAATCATGTTACCGAGAGAAACAAGGTTGCCGGGGGAAAGACCCAGAACAGCAAGACTCGACTCGGAACCGATAGCGGAAAGCGTAGCGTTCATAAAGTTGGAGAGCGACCAGGTCAGCGCATACGGCAGAATCTCGGTCACAACGATCTGCACCGTGCTTTCACCGGAGAACTTCGCCGTGTGGATAAAGTCGCGCTCTTTAATGCTCAGCGCCATGGAACGGATCTGGCGGCTCGGCCAAGCCCATGCGAACATGGCAAGCACAAGAGCCATCACGATCGTGGTGGAGCTGCCCTTCATCAGGGAGGTCATCATGATAAGGATCGGCAGAGACGGAATAACAACGAACGTATCCGTAACAATCATCAGCACGCGGTCTAAAAGGCCACCGGCAAAACCGGAAAGCAGACCGACAAAAACACCGACAACCGTGCCGAGGAATGCCACGATGAGACCGATGACGAGCGAGTTGTGGATAGCTTCAATCAGCAGCCACACAACGTCCTGACCCATACTGGTAGTGCCCAGCCAGTGTTCTGCGGAAGCACCCAGCTTATTCGGGTAGGTATTGAACGTGAACGGGTTCACGTGCGGTACATAGTAAACAACGAAACCGATGATAAAGAATATCAGGGTCACGATAAGACCGAACTTCAGGCGGAAGTTGGCTGCTTTCCAAAATTTTGCAAATTTTTTCATTACAACTTCCCTCCTTATCAACCGTAACGAATTCTCGGGTCGATGAACGGATATATAAGGTCAACAACCAACGTCGCCGTGGAAATCGCCACGATGGAAATCGTGATACATCCGAGGATCATGTTGTAATCGGACTGCAAAATCGCATTTTGGATCAGCGTACCGACACCCGGGTAACCGAAGATGATTTCTGTCATGATGGAACCGCCGAAGACGCCGCCAAGGCTCATGGCCAAAGCCGTAATCTGGGTCAGGATGGAGTTACGGAAAACGTAGCTTGCACCGATCTTCGCTTCGGAAATGCCGCGGTAACGTGCATATAAAACGAAGTCTTCTTCTGCAGTCGTGCCGGCAAGGGACTTCATAGAGATAATCCACCAGCCTGTGCCGAGCAGAAGCATGGAGATACCCGGCAGAACAGACGCTTTCAGAAGCGAACCGAGCCACTGTGCAAACGTGCCGCGGGTAAGCAGCGTTGTCTGGATTGGGAACCAGCCGAGGACGAACGCGAAGACAATCTGCAGAACAAGAGCGACAAGGAAGTACGGGATCGGGTAAATGCAGATCGCGATGCCTTCGAGAATTTTAGAGGATGTCTTGTTCTTGCGGAAACCTGCAAGCAAACCGATAAAGTTGCCGATGATCCATGCAAGCAGCGTGGTGGTCAGGGACAAACCGAGGGTGTACGGCAGGTTACGACCGATAATAGAGGTAACCGGCTCCGGATAGCTCATCAAAGACGGGCCAAAGTCAAACTGCAAAAGGCCATGCAGCAGGAAGTAGCCATACTGCTCAAGAAGAGTACCATCGAGACCGAATTGAATTCTAAGTTGTTGACGTAGCGCTTCCATTTCTGCCGGATCCATGTTGCCGGAACGGGATTGCATCTGGGCGATCATGTTCTCAACAGGATCGGAAGGGAACATACGCGGGATGAAGAAGATGAACGTAACGCCGATCAAGATCGTCAACGCCCACGCAAGGATACGCTGTAAAAAGAATGTTTTGAATTTCACAGCCACACTTCCTTATCTTATAGACAAATTACAACAGGATATTTTGGGAAATGAGAAAGAGGATGACGGACGTGGTCATGGGTATTCGGCACACGCCCTCATCCTCTTCAGATCATTTCAGATTAGTGCTATTGGATTTTCTCCAAGTATTCAAGCTATCAAATTAGCCCTGAACCGGCTGAATGTTCGGCAGCATGTACTTGAAGCAGCTCCACCACCACCACGGGCCGTTATAAGCGTTCTCGGCGTTCGGGTAGCCTTCCCAATATGTGCTGTTGGTCGGAACGAACTTTGTACCGCTGAGGAAGTTGATTGCCGGCATTTCCTTAACAGCTTCTTTCAGGAATTCCTGATGCAGCTCATAGGATTTGTCGCTGGTCGGATCAACGCCTGCGAGTTCGGTAAGGATCTCGTCAACCTTCTCATTCTTCCAACGTGCGCCCTGACCGGAACCGGTCTCGCCGAGCGGCTTCATCAGACGGCTGTCCCAACCGCTGATAGCGGAGTAGAAGTCCTTCAGAATACCAGCGGACGGCCAGTAAGTGCCGATCTGGTAGTTGCCCTGACCACCGTCAACGTCCCAAGTAGCAGTACTCTTGGAAGTAATGGTGCAATCGAGGCCGAACGCCTGCAGCTGGTTGTAAGCAGTCTGAGCGCCGCGAGCGGACTGAGCTTCTGTATCAGCAAGGTAGCTGATTTCAGTTGTGAACTTGGAACCATTGAAGTACCAGCCGTCGTCCTTCTTCTCAAAGCCGGCTTTGATGAGGAGCTTTTCAGCTGCTTCCGGATCGTGCTTCCACCAGCCTGCGCCGAACATATCGATGAGCTCTTCGTCGGTGCCGGTAACGCCGGTCTTCTCCGCCATGCGCTTTGCATAGCCGGTGTCGTACGGCTTAATGGTGGTGCCATCGCCAAGGTCAAGCTCAAAGTTCTCAAGCCATTCCTGCATCGGGATGGTGTATGTATCCTGGAGATACTGGGTGTTGTTGAGCAGCGGAATCGGAGCCGCACGGCCTGCGCCGGAGAAGATGTTCATGGAGATCTGGTCGATATCCAGTGCCAGAACGATAGCCCAGCGGAAGTCAGGGTTGTCGTACGGAGCGCCCTGACCCTGAGAGAACACCAGGCCCTTTGCGCCCGGGTCGTCCATGGTTGCATACGGGAACTCGTTGTACCATGCGTTGATCTTGTCGTTAGAGCTCTGCATTGCCTGCAGCTCTTCCATCGTAACTTCGCAGAGGATATCAACTTCGTTGCTGACCATCTGCATCTGTCTGGAGGAGGAGTCGCCAAGATAACGGAACCAAACATATTCTGCCGGAACCTGATCTTCGCTGTAGTTGTAGTGCTCTGTGCCTACAACGCCAAGCGTACTTTCTTTCCAGTCGTCACGGAGCTTGTAGAGGATCCAGTCGCCGTTCGGGTCATAGTCTTCTACGGTGTACGGGCCTGCTACAACCGGCTGCTCGTCCTTATAGGTCGTAACGTCAGCCTGCTGGGAATAGATGTGCTCAGGAACGATGCGGTAATCGGTACCCCATACGGTGATGCCGTAACGCTGTGTAAAGCGCGGGAAGGATTCCTTCATCGTGAACTTAACGGTATAATCGTCAACCTTCTCAACCTTATCGATGTAGAGGTTGGTCGCTGCGGAAGCACCGATCTTATCGTTTTCTTTGATCATGTTGAACGTGAAGACAACGTCATCTGCGTTCAGGTCTTCGCCGTCGGACCACTTAAGGCCCTGACGGATCTTGACGGTCCATTCCGTAAAGTCTTCGTTCGGCGTGCCCATGTCGGCTGCAACTTCAGGATACTGCTCACCGGAAACGGTGTCCATTTCCCAAAGGTGTGCGCTCATCAGCTGATGAATACCGAAGCCCATGTTCGTACCGGACATGTAGCTGTTGAACTGGCCCGGAGTGTCGGTCGGAGACGAAGTCTCAACAATCAGAGTTTCGTCACGGTTCGTGCCAACCGCCGTAACCTGACCTGCGGCGGCATTCGTGCCGGAGCCGGTAGATTCGGAAGCAGAAGACTCACCCGCGGCGCTGCTGGTGCTGTCGGTGGAGCCGGAGGATGCTGCACTGCTTGTGCTGCCGCCGCCACCGCAGCCGCTCAGGATGCCGGTGACGAGCATGGCCGCCGACAGAAGAACAGCTAAGGTCTTTTTCTTCATAATACAATACCTCTCTTGTTTTGTGAACCTGCGGTTCATAATGTGTTGAGGTCACAAAGCATACCCCACTTTGTGATCCCCGGTGTTTTGAATTCCTGCAAATCGCAAAATTTGTAGGAATCCCGCCATGAACTTTGCTTTGCAAAATTCATGACCCCCTATTTATCTTACAGCGCTTGTCCGTTCACTGATGTACCTTTCCCCACACGCTCGCCTTTTTAGCATCCGGTACGACGATGTGTGCATTCCGCTGAAAGCGGCGGTATTTAGAACATTCAAACGCTGCGATAGCATCGGTCTATTGCTCCATAGCCGAAGACCAACGCTAATAAATAGCTTTAAACTGTAGAACCAAGTGAAAAATAACCAAATTTTAATTTCGTTCTCGGTTTTTCTGTACATAGAATAGCACTGCGTTCACGATTTGTCAATAAGTTTTCAAAAACTTTTCGGTATTTTCTCCAAATACTTTTGTTTATTTTGATTTTTTTGATTCCATATACAACAAAAAATGACATTTAACGAACATCTTGGAAATAGTTTTCTATTATATAAATGCGTAATTTTCATACATCTATATGTTTTGCGCACTTTTCCATTCCAAAGTGTATAAATTGCGGTTTCATGAGTTTTTTAATGGTTCCGATTGCAAATATTCCGGTGTAATCCGCTATTCACTTTAACTTTATCGATACAATATTCGTTTTTTCTGTTTATTCTAAACCGAGTTGTCTATACTGCCCTACAACATCCTATATCATTTGTCCTGTGACTTATACCCTGTTTTGTAGGTCTCTATTCTATTCACTTATATTCTTATAAGTGTACATTTCTGCGGCTGAAACCGTTTCGTCATTTTTACCACTGACTTCTCTGCATTCATCCCGGCAAACGAGCACCGCAGTATAGAAAACTTAACGCATGTTTGGAAGCTAAGCGCCCAGCTTTCCCCTTTATACTTCAAAGCACAATTTTCACTATTTTTCTCAAATACTTTTCAAATTCTTGTAAACTGTGTTATAATGGTAAAAAATACTTGGCCGAAAGGCCACTTTGTGCAATATACATCGATATTGCGCAGGAGGTAAAGTTATATGGAACAGAAAAAAGATTGGGTAAAGGATCTCATCGTGTATCAGGTCTACCCGCGCAGCTTTCAGGATTCTAACGGAGACGGCATCGGCGATATTCCCGGCATTTTAAGCCGCCTTGACCATCTTTCGGCGCTCGGCATCAACGCGCTGTGGCTCTCGCCCGTGTTCCGCTCACCGAACGACGACAACGGCTACGACATCTCCGGGTATCGGGAGATCATGGACGAGTTCGGCACCATGGAAGATTGGGACGCACTGTGTGCAGCGTGCCACAAGCGCGGTATCAAGGTCATTATGGACCTCGTCGTAAACCATTCCTCCGACGAGCATCCGTGGTTCCTCGAATCCAAAACCTCGCGCGATAACCCAAAAAGCGACTACTACATTTGGCGCGGCCCGAAAAACGGCAAGGAGCCGAACAACTGGGCCTCCGTTTTCGGCGGCAGCGCGTGGGAATTTGTACCGGAGCGCGGGCAGTATTACTACCACCTGTTCTCCAAAAAACAGCCCGACCTCAACTGGGCAAACCCCGCGCTGCGTGAAGAAATCTTCTCTATGATGGAATGGTGGGTGAAAAAAGGCGTGGACGGCTTTAGAGTGGACGCCATCAGCTACCTTGATAAGCCGCAGGATTTCCCGGATTCCGCAGAGCCGCCGCAGCCGGACGGCTATTCGTTCAGTTCGAGTCTCATCAACGGTCGCCCCGGCACGCACGCCTATATCCGCGACATGAACCGCCGCGTGTTCTCGCCATATAACGTCATGACCGTGGGCGAAGTGGCGTCGAAAGACGCCAAGGAGCTCGCCCGCTACGTCAACACCGACCGCGAGGAGTTCGATATGGCCATCCCGTTCGTCGCGCCGATCGTCGAGATCAACACGTGGTCGCCGAAAAAAATGAAGCAGGATATTCAAAACGACTACGACGCCTTAAAGGAAAACGGCTGGTGGGCGCGGTTTTTCAGCAACCA